>WNFR01004977.1_pt1 | contig 41193 bp, 25 predicted proteins | sample 5400221 | NCBI WGS metagenome assembly WNFR01 (sample SAMN13153357, study PRJNA577476) | soil metagenome | isolation source: 40 cm soil under Madrone tree | place: USA:California | collected 2016-06-14 | reverse complement strand
GGCCTGGTGGCCATGGCGAGGGGCCAAACACCCGATCCCATCCCGAACTCGGCCGTGAAAACCCTCAGCGCCGATGGTACTGCCGCTCAAGCGGCGGAAGAGTAGGTCGCCGCCAGGCCCGCATTCCCCATACTCTCTCTCCTCCGGACAGACGGCCGAACCCATTGACGCGGGGTGGAGCAGCCCGGTAGCTCGTCAGGCTCATAACCTGAAGGTCGTAGGTTCAAATCCTACCCCCGCAACCAAGCAGAAGCCCCTGATTTCATGAACAGATCAGGGGCGTTTGCTGTTCGGGATCGTGTCATCTCGCCACTGCCGTGGAAGCGACGTGGAAGCACTAGGCGGTAGACTGCGGGATAGAATTGACGCTCGAACTGCGGCTATAGGCCGCAGTGGTACGCCGAGGAGCCTACTGCGGTATGGCGGTAACCACGGCCCCGGCTACCTCGCACTCGACAATGAGCTCCGCCCTGCCTCGTGGAATATCCGTACCTCTCCGCCGACGGCCGTCTTTCGTCCGGCGGCTTGATCTGGCGCGATCACACGGCGGTTCAAACACCTATTTTTGCGCCGGTGCGAGAGACGGTGCGATGGCACGTGTCGAGGTCCTGGCCAGTTCTGAGCGGCGGCGCCGGTGGAGCGTCGAGCAGAAGCAGGCGACGGGGCGTTCGGGCGTGGTGCGCGAGTGGCACGTCAGGCTGACGGGCTGACGTGACGCCGAGCCTGATCTGCCGCTGGCGCCCGGTCTGCGGGCCGCGGCGAACGGCCTCGCACAGGTGCATGTGACGCCGGCTGGCGATGGTGTGGCCGTACCGGTCGTGCCGGCGCATCGCGCAGCAACACGCACGACCTGTTGGCGACTGCTGTTGCGACGCCCGGATGCGGGTCGCGGCCCACCGCCTGCTCCGCCTGCAACGCCACCTGTTCATGCCCCTGCGCATGTCGAGATCAAGTTTGCCGAAAAAGCCCGTGTGGCTTATCCCGGTTTCGGTGCCGCCCGCTTTGGCGACCGCTATCGTTGCGGCGCCCGCGCGGCGATGATCTCTGTTCCGAGCGGGGTTCGGGTGTGGCTGGCGGCTGGCACGCGTTCGTTCGGCGCAGCGTCTCTGGGCCGCTCGGCTCGTCGGCAACGTTAGCCCAGCTGGGTCAGATTGCACATCACCGGGAAGGGCCTGTCATAGATATCCTTCCTGACTTCTTCATCGAGGAGCACAACAAGCGCCTCTGTGGGTGTCTTGGTCGCTTGGTCGTAAGTTGATTGCGCCGTTCGCGAGCTATCGCCGAATTTTGGTGACGGCCTTAATGGTCAGGCGGCGGCTTGGGCTCGAGGTGCGGCAGAATTGCCGATCACTTCGATCCCGTCAGTGAACCTCTTATTGGATATCTGTTGAAAAACTTAATCTGCGTGGTGCAGCGGCCTCACTGGCGATTTCCGGCCAACCCAAAGTCGATACCATCGAAATTGCGTTAGTGCTTTCCGGGTTGGCCGTTATCAGGAAGCACCACGATCACACCTGACCTCGACGCAGGGTCGGTGCCTGGAGTTGGGTCAAAACCGATGCCGACCTTGGCCCGCTTGAGGTCGACCAATCCCCATAGGCGACCTCTTAACGTGGGCCGCGGTTCGCCCCAGCGGTGTCACCCCCCGCGTCACTGTGCGGGCGAAACTGAAGATACGCCGCACCGTCCGGCAGTTCCTCGATTTGCACCTGGGACAGAGAGGGGCGCGAAAAGGCCGTATCACTACGAGCGCCGACAAGTTATCCTGGCGTCGGACGGCATTTCTTGAACCCCGACGCGAGCGGCAGCGTTCCGACAACGGTGCGACTGATGGAGCACTAAGGTTTAGGCGATGAGCAGCGTAGCCGGCGAACAATCGGGCCGCCTTCGCCTGGATCGAGGCCGCCTTGGGCGTCTGTTGCGCAGCCCTAGCCTCAAGGCGCTGGTCGGTGCGCACCTGCTAGTCGCAGGGATCCTTCTTGCCCGGAGCGATGGCTGGCTGCAGCCTTTCGAGCTCCTGATCTACGATGCACTGCGGGTCGCGTGGGCCGGCCATGAGCCGAGCACCCGGATTTTTCTGGTCGGTGGGACCGAGGACGACGTCGCCGATTTTGACTGGCCCTTGAGGGACGGGGAGCTCGCCGACCTCCTGGAACGGCTCGCGAGCTGGAATCCTCGGGTCATCGGCGTCGACATTTATCGCGACAAACCCAAGCCGCCCGGCACCGAGCGGCTTGCACAGGTTCTCGCCCGACACAAGGAAATCGTGTGGACTTTCAAGCTGCAGGATGGCGCTAAACGGGCGATAGTGCCTCCGAAAGTGCTTCGCGGCACCGATCGCGCCGTTCTCGCCGATTTCATACCTGATCCGGGAAACGTCATCCGGCGCGCCTTGCTGTATGCGGGCGACGAGAATTATACCGCGATGGGTATGGAGTTGGGGCTGCGCTATCTTGCTGCCGACCATATCAGACCGGCTCCGGGCTCCGGTGACGAGCTGCGTCTGGGCAAAGCTGTGCTGTCACCGCTAGACGACACGCGCGGCCCCTATGCCCGGCTCGACAGCAGCGGGTATCAAATTCTGCTCGACTACCATGGTGGCTCCAGCCCGTTTCCACTTAAAAGCATCGGCGAGATCATGGCCAGTGATGATGCGGCGTCGTTCGTTCGTGGACGGGCGGTCATCGTCGGCATCAACTCAGAAAGCGTACATGATTCTTTCGCGACCCCGTTCAATACTGGCTTTAATAGCGAAGATCAGATGAACGGGATATTTGTACATGGCCATATTGCCGATCAGCTAATTCGGGAAGCTATGGACGGCGCTCCGATCTTGAAGGCATTTCCGCGTCACGTCGAGGATCTCTGGATTTGGGCCTGGGCGATGGCCGGCATGGCCCTTGGATTGCTGATCCGCTACACAATTCCAGCCCTGATCGGCTCCGCGGTCGGTTTGTTGGTTCTGGCGGGTGTGGTCTACGGAGCGTTCGGAGCGGCGGTGCTGCTGCCCGCATTTCCCGCCGCGATCGCCTGGATAGGCTCAACGGGTTTGACAAACCGGGTCATGCATGCCGCGAGCAACCGCACTCGCGCACTTCTGCGCAAGAGCTTTGAACATTATCTTCCACCTGCTGTCATCGCCCAGATGCTGGCATCCCAGACGCTGCCAAAACTGGGGGGCGAGCGGCGCGAAATGTCGGTGCTGTTCTCCGACATCGCCGGATCCACCACGCTCGCGGAGTCGATGGAGCCGGAGTTTCTCGCCGATCTCTTAAACGACTATTTCGAGGGCGTGTGTGCGGCGATCTTCGAACAGGAGGGCTTGGTGAACGAGTTCGCAGGCGATGGGGTGCTGGCGTTTTTCGGCGCGCCCCACGAACAGCCGGATCATGCCGATCGGGCTGTCGCCGCCGCCTTGGGTGTTGACGCGTTCGCAGTCCGCTTTAGCAGCGAGCAGAAGGCTCGCGGTATCGATTTCGGTCATACTCGCATTGGGGTCCATAGCGGCATCAGCATGGTGGGTAATATCGGGTCTCGCGCTCGGCTCAAATACAGCGCTCAAGGCGACTTGTTGAACACGGGATCACGGCTCGAAGGATTAAACAAAACGACCGGCACCAGGATTTGTGTTTCGGGAGAGATCGTAAAGAAAGCGCGGCGTCACCGTTTTCGGCCGGTCGGATCCTTTATTGTGAAAGGCCGACACGGGGCAACCGAGGTCTTCGAACCGATGGACCCGCGACTTTGCGATGCCGATTGGGTTGACCGATACCAAGTGGCATATCGCGCGCTGGAGGCGGGCCAACCAGAAGCAGCGGAGCTGTTCGAGGCGTTGTATCGAGAAAGACCCGATGATCCCTGTGTCGCATTTCACTATCGGCGCCTCGCAGCAGGGGAAACCGGCACCCTGATCGTCATGACCGAGAAATGAACCGGGTTCGCTTCTGGGCGGCGCTGCTCGCGACGTCTGCTTACATAATCGCGCCAGCGGCGGCGCAGGTCGATACCGGCCGGGCCGCAGCGCTCGACAACATCGGGCGCGGGACGGCGGCCTTCCGGAACGGCGAGATCATTGCTGCTACACGTCACTGGTCCGAGGCGATCCGTTTGTGCCGGCTGATCGGCGCTGCGGACCTCGAAGCGCAGGCCCTAGCCCGTCGCGGCGAGGCGTATCGGGTCGAGGGTTATTTCCGCGATGCCGGCACCGATCTGCAGGCGGCGCTCGCAAAGGCTGAGCAGAGCAAGGATCAGCCATTGATCGCGGCAAGCAGCGGGGCGCTCGGAAATCTTGCCCTCATGTCGCGCCGCACAGCGGTTGCGGAACCGCTGCTGAAGCGCAGCCGCGATCTCGCAAACCGCTTCCGCGACCCGGCAATCGTGGCGGCAAGCGAGAATGATCTCGGTAATCTCTATGCTTCGACCGGGCGCCCGGCCGAAGCGGGCAGAGCCTATGCGGAAGCAGTTGCGAGCGCAGAAGCGGCCCGCGACGATGCTCTCGCGGCCACCGCCGAAACCAACAGCGCGCGGCTTGCTTTGCGCCGAAAAGATATGGTGACGGCAACCGCGTTGCTGGCGCGCGCAGTGGATATGCTCGAGCGACTGCCGGCTACCTACGACCGCGGAGTCGCCTTGGTTTCGGCCGGCTCCGCGGTGTTCGAGATTGACGGGAGCATCCCAGCCGAGGCTCGTGCGATCGCCTCACGCGCTTTCCGAGCAGCGGGGGAGAATGCCGAGGCGCTTCACAATACTACGCTCACCTCATTGGCACAGGGTGGTCTCGCGCACCTCTATGAGCGGGAAAACAAGCTCGACGAAGCGTCGCGCCTGACCGACCGGGCGGCCTTCGCGGCTCAGCAAGCTTCGGCGCCCGACCTCTCATTCCGATGGGACTGGCAACAGGCGCGTCTTGCGCGCAAGCGCGGGCAGGCGGATTTGGCGCTGACCAGTTATCGCCGCGCAGTAGAGGAACTGCAGGTGGTACGGCAGGATATCCCGGTCGAGTACCGCGACGGCCGGTCCTCCTATCGAACCACCTTCGGCCCGGTCTATCTCGAATACAGCGACCTGCTGCTGCGCCGGGCTTCATCTGATCCCGCCCGGGCAACACCGCTCATCAGGGAGGCGCGTGATACCATCGAGAAGCTCAAGGAGACCGAGCTGCAGGACTACTTTCGGGATTCTTGCATCACAAGTTTCACCGCTAAGCAGCGCTCGATCGAAACCATCGCGCCGGGGACGGCCGTGATCTACCCGATTGCGCTACCCGACCGGCTCGAACTCCTAGTCAGCTTCGGCGATGAGCAGCGGCAATTCACCGCGCCCATACCGGAAATGACCCTCCGCGACGAGGTCCAGCGCTTCCGCGAATTGCTCGAAAAGCGTACGACAAACGAATACTTGGTGCCGGCCCGGCAGCTCTATGACCAGATCATTCGCCCGATCGAGCCGGTCCTTGCCGCCCACCACATTGATACGCTGGTCTTAGTTCCTGACTACACATTACGAACCGTCCCCTTCGCGGCACTGCATGACGGCAGAGGTTTCCTGGTCGACCGTTACGCCACCGCGATCGCGCCGAGCCTGCGTCTAACCGATCCGAGACCACTCAATGCCGCGCCCGGCACGGCGCTGGTCCTCGGCGTTTCCAAGAGCGTACAGGGCTATGTCTCGCTGCCCAATGTCGAACGCGAGGTCGCGGCCGTGCACGACATCCAGGGGGGACAAGAGCTGCTCAACGACTCGTTCAGCCGAGCGCGTTTCGAGGCCGAACTAAGGCAGGTGCCCTACAACATCGTGCACATCGCCTCGCACGGGCAGTTCGGCAGCGATCCGAGCCAGACTTTCGTTCTCGCCTTCGATGGCCAGTTGACAATGGACGATCTGGAGGCGGACATCAAATTCGGCGAGCGCCGCGATAAGGCGCTCGAGCTTTTGATACTAAGCGCCTGCGAAACGGCCTCGGGCGACGATCGAGCAGCGCTTGGCCTCGCCGGGGTCGCGCTCAAATCAGGGGCGAGGAGCGCGCTCGCGACCTTATGGTACATAAACGATCAGGCCTCGGGAGAGTTGGTCGTCAATTTCCACCGCGGCGTGCAATCCGGCAAGCTTTCTAAGGCCCATGCGCTTCAGGAGGCCCAGCGCACCTTGGCTGCAGACCCGCGCTATGCGCATCCCGCCTATTGGGCACCTTTCCTCCTCATCGGCAATTGGCTGTAGCGCAACCAGGTGGACGGACACGTGAATGAATAAGAGGGTGATCCTCACCGCGCTACTGTCCGTCGCTTTTGCCGTCACTTGGCTGTTGCCCACACCGCCCTTGGCGCAAGCGCCGCCCCCATCGCCTGCGAATGCCGAGGAGGCTTCGGTGAGACCTGAGTACAAACCCCCAGCCCGCGGCGCGCCGGGCGGGCGAGTCGGCGGCGCGTCCCGCGGGACGGTCAAAGCGACGACGCCGCTCCCCACGATCGAGCTACTCGCTCCAGACCAGTATGCCGGACAGACCACAAGTCCCTCCCCGACCCTTTACTTCTATGTATCGCAGCCAATTGCCTGGCCAACCAAATTCACAGTCAGCGCTCCCTCTCGCCCCGATCCTGTGGTCGAAGCCAATATTCCGGCCCCGCAGCAGGCTGGCGTAAACGCAATTCGTACCGCGGATTATCGTGTGCGGCTGCAGCCGGGTGTGCTTTATACTTGGTCCGTCTCTGTGATTCTGAACCCGAAGGCGCCATCGCGCGACATAGTGGCGAGTGCGTCGCTGCTTCGTACCGCGCCTGATGCGGAGCTCGAGAGCGCGCTGCGCGCCGCGACGGCGGGCCAACGAGCCGCGCTGTTCGCACAAGCGGGCTTTTGGTACGACGCCGTGGCCGCTGCCGCCGATATCGAGGCGTTTGATCGGCATGCCGCGTTAGACGCGCTGATCAACGAAGTAGGCCTCGTTGAACCGGCGCAATACGACCGTCAAACCGCGGGGAACAGCCGTTCTCGGTGAGCTGGGGAAGAGACAGCGCTAGAACAGGACAGACGTCACCCGGAAATAAAGACCGCGATCCTCTATCGAGGTACCGACAGGAACATGGCGTAGCGCCTTCCCATAATAGAATTCCGCAGTAATCCCGGAGCCGATGTACCAACGCACCCCGGCGCCGACCCCTGAAATCTGTTGCGGATAGGGAGTGGGACGATCGACGTTCCAGGCGCGGGCATAGTCGTAGAAGGGTACGATCTGCACGGTTCCAGCGACGTCGGAGTCGGCAAGATAGGGGAGACGCAGTCGGCCGACTGGAATCCGCAGCTCGGCGGAGCCGAGGAAACCATCATCTGTCACTGTCAAGTAGGTGCGGTAACCGCGTACGGAGCCAAGCCCGCCAAACGCAATCTGCTCCATCTGGAAGAGTGGCCGGTTGGCCACCTGGAGGTCGGATCGGGCCAGTATCTCCCAATCCTCGAAGATGCGACGCACATATTGCACCTGCCCAAGCCACGAGAAGAATTTGCCGGTCGGCGTACCGGGGAGCGGCGAGCTCGTCACGGTCGCTCCCAAAGATTGGAGCCCGAAGCTGAAGGTCGATCTGGCGGCGAAGGCATGTTCCGCGTCGCGGTCCAGCCAGTCCTGGTATAGCCGAAGCGGCGTCGCGACAGTTTTGCCGTTCGCCTCAGCACCGGCGGTAAAGGGAAATGGCATCCCGAGCAGAAAGGTCTGTTGCTGGCGCCTTTCCAGACTAGCACCGAGGGTGAACACCGCTTCCGGGGTTCGGTACATCGGCCGGCTCAGCCCCACCCCGACGCTGGAAAAACTGCTGGTTACATTCAAAGAGCTAAGCTCAGGTGTCACGACAACGACACCGTTCCTGTCGTAGCGCAGACTGACGCGCGTGTCATCGCTAGCAATCGGCACCGAATAGGCGGCATATCCGTCGTTGAGGCCTTGGCTGCGTCCGTATTGGGCGGTCAGAAGATCGCCGAACCCCAAGATGTTCGCGACCGAACCCTGTAGCTGACCACGCACGGCCCCCACTGTCGGAGACTGATCGTCGGCGATCTGAGCGCTCAGCCCGTAGCGATTGGCTTCCAGCACGTCGGCATGCAGCCGCGCTTCACCGGGCTCCAATCCGGGCAACAGCTCGAGATTAAGCCGCCGGACGAGCTGGCTTTGCAGCAGGATCTGCTGCTCTCGTCCCAAATTCTCGACATTGAACGGAGGTTCGATGCCGCTCGCCAGGCGCGAGCGGAAATATTCCGGATCGAAGTGGTCGGTGCCGGAAACCTCGATGTCGGTCACCCGACCTTCTACAAAGCGAAAAGTGACCACCCCGTTTGCCACGTTCTGGTCCGGAATGATCGCTCCCGAGTTGATGTAGCCGCGGTTGATGTAGAGCAGCGTGAATTGACGACGAATCTCTTCGAGATCCCCGGTAGTTACCGGCTTTCCGAGGTAGGGGGTCACAACACCGTGGATCGACGCCTCATCCAGGACAGTGTTCCCGACGATCTTTACGTCGCGCAGTACAAATCGCGGACCCTGCCGAAGCGGCGGCACGGCTTCGGATGGCGGCGCCGGCACCGGCGCCGTCAAACCCGATGGCGGCGGCGGGCTCGGTTGCACTGGCGGCAGCAGCGGGGAGGGACGCCCTCGCAATTCCGGGATTACGTCGTATGGCTCAGCGCCGCGGACCGTCGTTTGCGCAATCTGTGGCTCCGATTCGGCAATTTCAGCCGCTCGCGCGCCGAAAGCCGCTAGGAGGCAGGCGGCCAACCCGACGATTCTGCAGGAGAACCGGCGGGCGCCAAGCAGGCAGGCGCGAGGACCACAGGGACGCTCGACCGGCTCCTTCATGTTGCCCCCGCCATGACGAACTATGAGTTGATAATCTCGTCCTCGGTTGATCGCAATCCTATTCGACGGCCAGTAGAGCTGGAGCAACCCGATCGCGCGATTCGTCGCGCTCGGAAACAACTCGCCGCGGTCGGAAGCATTTTTCACCGTCAAACCCCGCTACTCCCGCGGCATCCCCTCAACGCGTGCAAGACCGAACAGCTTCGCGCTACACTTTGTCTGCATCGGGTCTCTATCTGGCCCTGAGTAAAAGCGTCGGTTCGACCTCGTTTACTCGGCTCCGGGACGCGATGCACGATGCTGCGTGAGAAATGCGGGCTAAGCCCCCGCTTTTCGTCTTGAGGGGGAAGCGAGGAACATGGGCGACAAATCCGCCGCGCGCCGTCGTGGCTGTACCGCGCTATTCGTAGTCTGTGCTGCAATCATACCTGCCGCCGCCGACGCACAAGATGCTCCGATCGACCGAATCGAAGCGATCGAGCGTCAGATGCGCGCTCTGCAGGGCGAGATGCAGCGCCTCAAGAGCGAACTCGGCGCGGCGAAGCAGCAACTCCAGCAATCGCGGAGCGAGGTCCAGCGTTCGAAAGAGGAGGCTCGCCAGGCTCGCGACGCGGCAGATCAAGCGCGGCAGGATGCAACCAAGGCAGCGACTGCCGAATCTCAGGCCACGCAAGCTGCGGCCCAGGCGAAGGCAGCCGCTGCCGCCCCCCCGTCACCTGTCGCTGCGGCCGAGGGGGTCAAAGTGGGTATGCCCGCCGGGCGACCAACAATCTCGACATCGGATGGCCGCTTGTCTCTCGCCATTGGCAGCCAGGTCCAGTTCGACGCCGGCACCTATTACCAGAACCCGCTCCCGACCACGCAGTTCCCGCAACTCAATACCGGCGTAAATTTACGTCGCGGCCGAATCTACTTTGTCGGGACATTTGACGATTTCACACTGAACTTTGTCCCCGACTTTGGCGGCGGTCCAAACCCTGACGGCACGCCGACCTTGTACGAAGCCAACATGAACTTCACCGGGTTCAAGCCGGTAACCGCCACCGTCGGATATTTCAAGCCATGGTTCTCGTTGTATGACTCCCAGAGCACAAACGATTTCCTGCTCATGGAGCGGCCGAGCATCGTCGAAATTGCACGCAACGTCGCAGCAGGAGACGCGCGCGCTTCGGGCGGGGCCAAGGCCTCCACCGATGATTATTTCGTGGCCGGCTATCTGACGGGGGCGCCCTTTGGCGCGCAAGGCGCACCAGGCGCCAGTCTCCTCAACGGTGAGCAGCTGGGTATGGTCGGGCGCGTGGCGGGACGCCCCTATTATGATAAGGATTGGAACTTCGATGTGGGCGTCTCCGGCGAGTACGTGGTCCATCCGAACATCAGCGCAAGCGGCACACCTGGGTCAACCCGGACCACATTTACGCTGCAAGATCGCCCCGAGTTGCGGATCGACTTTAACCGGCTCATCAGCACCGGAGCACTGTCGATATCGAACCTAAATGTTTATGGCGGCGAGGTGGGGATCAGCTGGCGGAATTTCCTGGTTCAAGGCGAGTACTATCATATCGGCGAGACCCAATCTAAGTTGCCGGGTGTGCCTGCTCCCACTCTCAACTTCAATGGAGGTTATGTCGAAGCGGGCTGGGTCATGACCGGAGAGCCAATCCGCTACGCCGTTGGCTCTGCCGCATTCGCCAGGCCCAAGGTCGACGACCCGTTCACGATCGACGAGCGCGGCATTGGTGCATGGGAACTGTCCGCTCGCTGGAGCGTCGCGAATTTGAACAGTAATGTCACTCCCGGCGTGTCGCAAACCGTCACCGGTGGTATCTTTGGCGGCTACCAGCAGGTCTTCGGGGCAGCACTCAGCTGGTATCCGAACGACTGGGTGCGGCTGATGCTGCAATTCCAGCACACCAACGTCGACAGGCTGAATGCGGCAGGGACAGCCCAAATCGGCCAGCGGTTCGAGACACTGGCCGGCCGCGTCCAGGTCGCATTTTGAGATCGCGGCCGCAGTCGGGGGAGCCGGTTATCGGGCCGCCTACCCGGCGCCGCGAAACCCCCGGGTGACGACGTAAGTCTCTGCCGATGAGCACGGCTCGCCTATTGCTTGGCGTGGCGCCGCGATCCAGCCGAGAGCGCGCCGATACACTACCTCGAAAATTCTGAGTAGCGATATTGGAACCCGGCGCCGAGGGCGACGATCACGCCGCCTTGGGCGATCTCCTCGCAGATGTGTTAGGAAATAAGGCGCCGTCCACGAAGCCCACGATGGCGCCTCGGCCGGCGCGGGTACCGATGCGCGAGACGGCCACATGCGCGCGGCCGTCCGGTATGCTAGGCGAGATTCAGGACTCTCCGGGACGGGCCATTTCGCGTTTCGCGCTAGCGGTCGTCAGGCGCGTTGGTCGATCCCGTTCGGCGCTCGTGCGAGAGGCTTCGTATCACATATTCACGCCATTTTAATCGTGCTACGATGGTCAACAGTCATACAATTGGCCTGGGTTGCCGGCTGCTGGGCCTCTGTCGAGCGGCGGGCATGTCTCAGAGTGGGCGTCGCTGCTATGCTCGTTCAAACCTCCGAGCGAAAAATGCGGTTCGTGCGGACCGCGCTATTGATCGCTTGGTTCGTGCTTATCGCCTCCCTCTTCTGGGACCCGTTGACACCCGCCCTGACGGCGCCCGATAACGTCAAGAGCCCATTCCATTTGGGCTCCACGCCGGTCCTCGTCCAAGGCACGCCGCTCACCGCTCAGCCATATGAGATGGGGAATCGAATATTCTGGACGATGGTGCTCCCGCTCGTTCCCCTCTTCTTGATAATTTTCGGCCACGAGACTTGGCGTCGTTTGTGCCCACTCTCCCATTTCAGCCAGATCCCTCACATGTTCGGGTGGCAACGCCAGACCAAGAGGCTGAACCGCGGTTCGGGTCGCGTCGATCGGGTTCTCGCGCTTCTGCCCAGCGAATCATGGCTGCAGCGCAACCATTACTACTTCCAGTTTGGCTTCCTTGTACTCGGCGTCTGCGCGCGCATCCTTTTCATCAATGCGGACCGGACCGCGCTCGTCGTGGGATTCGCGTTCATCCTCACCTTCGCCCTGGTCGTTGGCTTGCTCTATGGCGGCAAGACTTGGTGCAACTATTTCTGCCCGGTTTCGGTGATACAGGACATCTACACCGGCCCCGGCGGCCTGCTCGATTCGAAAGTCCATATCTCTCCGGCGCCGGTCGGCCAATCGATGTGCCGCGCTCCCGGCCCGAGCGGTGACCACAGCATTTGTGTCGGCTGTACGACCAACTGTCCCGACATTGACCTGGAGAATTCCTATTGGAGGTCACTCGAGTCCGATCAGAAGCGGTTTATGTACTATGGTTTCTTTGGCCTAGTGTTTGCCTTCTATACTTACTACCTTGTCTATTCAGGTGGCTGGGACTATTACATGACCGGCGCATGGACTCACGAAAGTGGGCAATTGGGAAAGTTGCTCGCACCCGGATTCTACATCGCCGGCACCGCCGTCCCGATCCCAAAGATCATCGCCGCTCCACTCTATTTCGCGGTCTGCATTGCGGTCGCTTATTGGATGTTCGTGCTCATCGAACGCGGATACGCCCGCCTCGCCACGTGGCGCGGCAAGACCCTAAGCAAAGCGCGGCTGCGGCACCAGATGCTGACAATCTCAGCATTCCTCAGCTTCACCCTCTTCTACGTGTTCGCCGGCCGACCCAACATCCTCCTGATGCCCCCATGGGCGATCAAGCTCATCGACGTGTTGCTCGTACTGGTCTCGGTCGCGTGGCTGATCCGCTCGCTTGCCCGCGACGCCGATCTTTATCGCCGAGAGCGCTCGGCGCGTGCGCTCCGCGACCAACTGGTGCGCATGGGGTTTCATTCGGAAGACGTCCTCGAAGGCCGGCCGATCGACCAGCTCTCGGCCGATGAGATCTATGTGCTCGCCAAAACACTGCCCAACTTCACCGTCGCACAGAAGCGCGAAGCCTATCGCGCGATTCTTGCCGAGGCCCTTGAAACCGGCCACGCCAAATCTGCGGAGAGCCTGAAGCTACTGGGCGACGTTCGCGAGCAACTCGGGCTCACCGATGCCGACCACCATGCGATCACCGAAACCCTCGGCGTCCAGGATCCGGGGTTATTCGATCCGGAGGCTGTTGGATCGGTCGAGCTTCAGGTTCGTCGCCTGAACTACCGTAAGTTCCTTGCCGATCTGGTCCAGCGGGAGTGCCCTGCTGGGATCAAGCCTGCGGCGTACCTTGCGAGCGCTGCGGCATTGGAAGCGATCGGGCCGGTTCGCACATTTTTCGGGATAACCGAGGATGATCACGCGCGCATTGTTGGCGGGATCGCCGAAGATGAGACGCGGGTCGTCGAGAGCGCGCAGAATATGCTCGAAAAACTTCGTGAACTCGAAATCGCCCGGGTCTCGCTGGTTTTCGATCCGCGACCGGAGGCGCCGCTCGTCCGGCACGCCCTGCTCCTGAAACAAAGGGTGCTCATCCCCGAGATTGTGAGCATCGTCGCTTCGATTGCCGATCAACAAATCGCCCGCTCGTTTGCACAATCGCTTTACGTCGTAGCGGGCAAGGAAACCGATCCAGCCGCTGCCGATGCAATCGAAGCAATACCCGCCGAAATCCGCGACGCCTTCCGGCAGATGACTTCCGATCCTCGTCGCCGCCCTCGCAATTTCCGCGCTCGCGAGCAGCGATCGCGCCGATGCTGAGCGCATGGCCGAGGAGCTCTCGGCGCGCGGCGAGCCAGCCTCCCCCTTGGTCCAGGACACCCTCGCGGGCGTCACGCGGGGCACCCGCTCCGACATAATCGTTGTGATGGCTGAACTCCTCGCCGTCGACGTGTTTGCCGCGCTTGATCTCGACACGCTCGCCCGCATCGCCCGGAAGTCAGCCGTTGTGACATACAGAGCCGGCGACCAGATCTGCCGGTTCGGTGAAAGCTCCGATACGCTGTTCGTGCTGGTGGGCGGGGAGACGGAGGCCTGGGTCGAGGGCGAGCACGGACGCACCGTCTTTCGCCGCAGCAAGCCCGGTACCGCGTTCGGCGAGATCGGCGTCATTACCGGTCAACCGCGCACCGCCTCGATCGAGGTGGTGAGCCCGACCGCCGAGGTGATCGCTATCCCGCGCGACGTCATCGACGACCTTCTCAGCCGCGATCTGCACGCCGCTCGCGCCATCCTCGGCGTCGTTTCCAGCTATCTCCTCAGTGCACGGCCCGCTACGGTGGTACCGCCGAGACGCGCCGTAGCTGAGGTGCGCGCTGCTGCCGCTTAATGGGGACTTGTCATGCCGGTTCGTCTTACTGAGAAGTCGAGGGTCGTCGTCGAGCTCCCGATGATGATGTTCCTGCGCCTCGCCGACGGCGACGGGAAAATGACGGCGCGCGAGATGGAACGTTTCGACGAGCTGCTCACCTCGCGTAGCTGGTGCCATTCGTCCTTGCTCCAGCGCTCGCTCGCCAACACCGAGGCCGAGAAGGCAGAACTGTGGAAGCAGTACACTGCTGGCGAGTTGCGCGCCGGCGTCGACCAAGTCGCAGCGTCGCTCGATACGATCCTCGGCTCGCTTGCCCCGGAGGAGCGTCCCGATGTCGAACATGACCTCGTACAATTTTCACGAGAAATTCTCAAGGCCGCACGAGCGGGGGCCGGCCTCTTTCATGGCGACAGCGAGGCGAAAGCAACATTCGAGACTTTGCTCGATCTCATAAAGCGCCCGTCGGCGCGAGCCGCCGTTCAGGCGAAGGCGAAACCACCGGTCGAGACGAAGGCGGCGGCGCCCAATCTATGCTCACTGCTGATGGACGATCTCAGTACCGAGATGTTCTGCCGACCCGGCAAGCTGCCGGTCCGCTGCGTCCAGGTGATCGACGAGACCCGCGACGTCAAAACCTTCCGCCTTGTCGCCGACCCGCCAAAGCTGTTCCGCTACTATCCGGGCCAGTTCGTGACCCTCGAGGTCCCGATCGACAGCAACATCGTCCGGCGAAGCTACACGATCTCGGCGACCCCCTCACGCCCGCATGCGATCTCGGTGACCGTAAAGCGTGTCGAGCAGGGGCAGATATCGAACTGGCTGCACGACAATCTACGTGCCGGCAGCACGCTTTTCCTCGACGGGCCGCACGGAACCTTCACCTGCATCCCTGACGACGCTGGTCCCTACCTCTTCATTTCGGGTGGCAGCGGCATTACTCCCGTCATGGCTATGTCGCGTTGGATGGGCGACACGACACCCGACGCGGACATCCAATTCCTCCATTTCGCGCGATCGCCGGACGATCTGATTTTCGCCCACGAGCTGCAGCTGATGGAACGTAATCTCCCCGGCTTCCACTGCCAATTCGTCTGCAGTCAAGTCGGCGAGGGGAGCGGCTGGACGGGTCCGACTGGACGGATCTCGCCAGAACTGCTGACCGAGTTGGTTCCCGACCTGAAAAGCCGCAGCGTGTATCTCTGCGGACCGCTCCCGTTCATGGACGCCACCCGCGGGATGCTCGAGCAGCTCGGCTTCGACATGACGCGGTTCCATCAGGAGATCTTTGGCGGCGTGCCGCGGCGCGACCCCAGCGCGGCGGAGGCTCAGGCGAGCAAACTCGCAAAAATTATATTCTCGGCCAGCAAGATCGAAATCGATTGCAAGGGCTCGGATTATATCCTCGACCTCGCCCTCGAACGCGGATTGCCGGTGGCGTATTCATGCCGCGCCGGTCAGTGCGGTACCTGCAAGGTCACGCTGCTCGAAGGCTCGGTCGAGCAAGATTGCACGAATGCCCTCACCCCTGATGATGAAAAGGACGGCCATATTCTCGCCTGCCAGGCGCGTCCGATGGGCCGCGTCGTGATCGATCTGTAGCTGCTTGCAATCAAATTGGCGGCGCGCCCCGCAACTGACGGCTCAGCGCGCCGCCAACCCGTCTACGCTCTTGGGCAATCCGCTGACCCCCGGCAGGGCCACGAGGCTGCCGTCGCCGGGGTGCACTCGAAAGACGTTGATGCCCGGACTGCTTTGCCCATTCTGGTCGGGACGCAACTCGTAAAGGAACCGGCCATCACGGCTGAAATACATATCGGTAGGGTTTGACGCGCTCGCGAAGCTCGTGACGAGCTTGACGCTGCCGTCGAAGGCGGCGATGCGATAGAGTGAAATCATACTGTCCACCGTGTTCGCGAGATAGGCGAAACGCCCGTCGGCGCTCACAACCACCCAGCAGGCGCCGCTCAGATGTGCTGGCACCTTCGAGCTGACGAGGTGGAGGCTGCCATCACGCGCCACCCGATACGAGGACAGAGCGCCCCTGCCGATCTCATCGTTGAAGTCGTCAGAAATGAACACTTGGTTGTGATCACCGAAATCAAAGCCGAACGGCGTCTCGGCGTCCGATGGCACCACCCGGGGTCCGGTCGGGCGGCCATCCTTGGCGACCGTATACGTATCGATAATATTGGTCGCCTTTTCCGTGACGACCAAGACGTCGCCGTCGGGGCTGAACCGGATCTCGGCTGGACTGGTGACGGCCGCGCTGAGCGGGCGCGTCGAGCCATTCAATGGCGAGAGCCTGCCGTGCGGACTCACCACGAACCCGGAGATGTTGTCGCTGCCGCCCACGTTGCCGCCGGCGTTCAGCACGTATACGAGGCGCTCGTGGACGGTCACGCTGATCGGCTGGCGACCGCCGGAGCTGACGCGATCGAGCAGCTGCAACCCCTTCTTAGTCACGGCGAAGAGGGAGACATCGTCGCTACCGGGATTGACCACGAATAACAGTTGCTCGTCCTCGCTCAATGCCAGGGCGCCGGCGTTGCCGAGCCCGAAGTCGGGCTCCCGCCCGCCGCTGCCCAGCCCCCCGGTCGAGAACGTCCCCCCTGCCGCCAAGCCGCCATCATCGTTACGGTTGAAGACCAGGACCGCGTTGCCGGGGAGGGCGTTCGTCATGGTGTAGACGGTTCCCACCGTCTCCTCGCTCGCCCGCAACGGCGTGGCGCTGAACAGGAAGAGAAACGCCCCGAGACCGAGGCCAACCACAACCTTATTTCGCATCGCGTTCTCCCTCGCATGGCTGCGGCTCTGCAACCGTCAGAGGCTTGACGCAACCGCCTCCAAAATCACCCCACGCGAGATCCTACAGATCCAGTGAAGCTCTTCCAGAGCAGTAGAGCCCCGCCGGTTTCAGAGCTGTTTCAGGAATTCGATCACCGCCTGCTGGTCCTGGGGGCGCAGCTCGCGGAACCGCCGAATGACCTCCCGCGCATCGCTCCGATTGGTTTGTGAAATCGGGCTGTCATAGGGCGGGCAGATGACGTCCTTGGGTGACGCTCCGTAGGACACATTGGTCGGCACCGGCGGCACCGGACATCCGGCACCCGGCATTCCAGGCGTGTTCTCATCATCGGGAGCGGGCAAGTCATGGAGCTCGATGGCGGCAAGGATGGCATCGTCCAGGCTGCGTACGACCAGAGGCGCGTTCGTGAGCTTGCTGTTCGTCGTCACGGTGCCAGCGGGCGTGCTGTCCACGGTAAGCTGGCTCAAATACACCCGGGCATCATGCAGGAGCGGCGGGCCGATCCTGCCCAATCCCGTCAAGGGCGCCGTGCGGAACTCCGAACCCTCCGCTATGGCTTTGAGATTCGAGAACGAATCGTCGGCGAGATTGCGCGGCAGATCGAACGTGTCGAAGATCCGGCGAGTACCATGGCCAGGGTCGTCTTCACGATCTTCGTCCTCGGCCGTGTCCTTCGTCGACAAGCGAGAGATGGCCACTACGTCTCGCGGCAGCCCGTTCGTCGTCTCGCGCTCCGCATCGATGACGGGCATGTGGTGAAGGAGGAGGTCGGAAAAGATCGGCGCCCACTTGTAGCTGAGATTCGTCGACCCCACACCAGAAGAGGTGAGAGCAGCAGGCGACTGTCCCGTGTTGCGAATCGGCGTGTGGCAGCCGACACAATTCAGCTTGCGATCGCTCTGATTGATCGCATTGTCGTCGCGGTGGTCGCCCCCGGCCCTCATCGCGCCGCCGACAGTGCGGTTGGCGAACGCCACCAGGTCGATGCCGAACAGCTGCGCCCCCCGCTGGACCTGTGCTTCCTTGCTGTTCCCGTTGCGGGGCTTGGCGGGATCGTCCGATTGGAGCACATCGAGCAACGCGTCCCCGAACTCCGGCAGAGCGGTGTTGCGGATGAAGTTTCTTTCGCTAAAGAGCTCGGAGAGGTGCACCTCAAGGTGAGCGAGGACTACCGGCTGGCCAAATTTTTCCGAGAGCGCGGCGAAGCAGGCCGGCGGTTCCGGGGCCGTCATGGTCCCTCCCGGGAACAGGGTCGGAAAGTTGATCTCGGCGGGGTTGAACAAACTGGTGAACGAAAGCTCTCCTTGCAGACCCCCGATGGCGAACTGCAGGATCTCGACCCCGTTTGCCCGCAACCCGAAGCGGCCGATCCCTCCGACAGACCCGGTGTCCGTGCCGGCATTGTTTCCGCTCGTATTTATGGCGAAGGTGCGGGGGATCATGTTGGCTATGCCGGAGATGCAGCCAGCGGCGGGACATTGCAGCGCGGCGTTGAAATTGCCGAGCGACGAATGGCCGTTTTCGACGGCGGGATCTGCATTCGCGGTGATGTCGGCGGTCGGCACCGCCTCCATTAGGCCCCGACCGATATAGGGTGGTCCGGCGCGCTCCCCCACACTCCGCCGGAAACCGTTCTTGTTGTCGCCGCTGTTGCTGCCGTTCGTCAGGTTTGTATCGGCGGAAAGGGGCGGCAGCGGTTTTGGCACGCAATCGAGGGGGAGTGAGGGCCGCACATGCTGGACGAACCCGCCGAACGGTTGCGAGGTGAACGATGACGTGGTGCTGTTGTGACTGGCGCCGTCCAGCGGATCGAAAAAGCCGATGCTGCCGGGGGCCGTGTCCATCAGCGTCTTGCTGAAGTCCCCAAAGGTCGTGAAGGCCGCCGTCTTGCCGGTATTGTTGAGGGCGTCGAGGTTGTCGGGTGCGCGGCCCCCTCCGGTATTCTGGTCGAGCGAGGTAAACTCGAAATTCGTCGGCGTCGAACGCGCCGCGCGGGTGACGTTTGATGCGCAAGGAGATCCGCCAGGGCATTGCGGACCCAAGAGCCCCTTGCTCTTGACCGCTTCGGCCGAGTTCAGATGACAGCCGATGCAGGCCGGCTGATTATTGAGCGGCCCCAGTCCTTCCGCGGCGCTATGGAACATCGTGAAGAACTGCATCCCTTCGAACAGCGCGCTCTTGTCGGCAGCAGTGGTGCCGGGGTAGACCAACGCGTCGAGATCCTGCAGCTTCAGCCCGTCCGGCATAAACGGGCTGACGACGCCGAACTTGTCGCGTGGAACTCGTCTCGCCGGTTGATACAACTGGTTGGGGTCGGGCACCGCAATGTCGAAGATGCCCGATCCCGACGACCCCGCTTCCATCTCCCGTTGCATCTTCAACGTAGCGTCGTCATTCGGCGGCGTGTTGGTTCCCAATTGGGCCGATGCCGGGAACGTGAAAACAGAAATCGCCGCGGTCACAACGACTGACAGTTTTCGCATGTCCCCCTCTCCGCGAAATACATGATAGGTCAAGTGCTCCACTCACCGCGTTCGTGCCTGCTTTCGCAGTGCTTCACGGCAAGGTAGTCCCTCGAACCGTACGGGCTGGCAAGGCGAGGCACAACCGATTGTTCTAGAAAATTTTTCCTCCTAGGCTCAAAGCGGGATGCAACGCCCCGCGTCGAGGGGGGCCGCCAAACACCCAGGGCTCAACCGGCCTTCGGTTACGCAGGTTTCTTTAGAGCTGCTTCAGGAACTCGATCAGCGCCTGCTGATCTTCTGCGCTCAGCTCCCGAAACCGCCTGATGACTTCGCGCGCGTCGCTCCGCTGGGTTTGCGAGGTCGCGCTGTCATAGGGAGGGCAAATGGCGTCCTCGGCGGCCTTACGCGACAGGCCGTAGGACACGTTGGTCACCTCGTCTGGCACCGGACATCCGGCGCCCGGCGTCCGCGGCGTGTTCCCGTCGTCGGGGGCGGGCAGATCGTGGAGCTCGATGGCGGCGAGGAGCGCATTATCCACGGTACGCACGACCAGCGGCGCGTTCGTCTCTTTGCGGTTCGTCGTCACCGTGCCGGCCGGTGTGCGGTTGACCGTCAGCTGACTCAGATACACACGCCCATCGTGCAGAAACGGCGGGCCGATCCTTCCCAGTGCCATCAAAGGTGTGGTACGGAACTCCGAACCCTCAGCCGCGCCTTTCTGACCGTTGAAGGTATCGTCGGCGAGGCTGCGCGGCAGATCGAGCGTGTCGAAGATTCGGCGCTTGCCATGGCCGGAGTCATCGTCGCGGTCGCCTTCATCATCCTTGTCATCGCTGCGATTGGAGGCTTTGGTCGTGAAACGAGGGATGACCACCACATCGCGCGGCAACCCGTTCTGGGTGAAGCGCTCGGCGTTAATGACCGGCCCCCTGTGAAGCAGCAGATCCGAGAAGATCGGCGCCCATACGAAGCTGAGAGCCGTCCCCTTGTCCGGGTCAGTGGCATCCGCAAATGCCGGCGACTGACCCGTCCTGTGGATCGGGGTGTGGCAGCCGACACAGTTGAGCTGGCGATCGGCTTGATTGATGGCATTCGGATCGAGGTGGTCGCCGGCGGCGGGCATGCGGTCTGGGATCGTGCGGTTGCCAAACGCCTTCAGGTCGATCCCGAACAGCTCCGCCCCACGCCGAACCTTGCCTACCGCACCGTCCGCATCCTTATCCTTGGCAGAGTCAGGCGCCTTGAGCACCTTCAGCAGCGCGTCCCCAAACTCCGGCGTGGCTATGTTGCGAATAAGGCTCCGGGTTTTAAATATTGCAGAGAGGAACGCTTCGTCAGAAGTGGTCGCACTCGAAGGATGACCACCTTCGGGACTATTCTTGCAGGCGTCTGGCTCGTCGGTCTCGGTGGTTCCTCCCGGGAACAGCTTCGGCAACGGAATTTCGGCTTGGTTTAGCGCGCTCGTAATCCCGACCTCCCCTTGCGCGCCGCCGACGACGAACTGCAGGATCTCAACCCCGTTGGCGCGCAACCCGAAGCGGCCCAGCCCCGGGGGACGGGTCGAGCCCATGAAAGCGACGTTCGCAGGGACGAAGGCCCCGGTGGGGGGGATCATATTGGCCTTGCCCGGGATGCAGCCCGGTTTGGTGCAGTGGGCCGCGGTGTTTGCCATAATATCGTCGTTAGGCACCGCTTCCATCAGCCCCCGGCCGAGATAGGGCGGTCCGGCACGCTCCCCCACGGCTCGCCGGAAACTGTTCGGGTTGCCCCCCGTCAGGTTCATATCGAACACGAGCGGCGGTATCGGCTTCGGGAAGCAGGCGTCGACCGAGGGCCGCACATGCTGCACGAACCCACTGAATGGCTGTGCCGGTAAGGGCGACGATAGCGGGGTTCCATCCAGCTTTACGCAGTTATGAACCGTTCCGTCGAGAGGATCGAAACAACCGACGGCCCCGGTCGCTGTGTCTTTGATCGAGAGGGTAAAGTCCCCGAAGGTCGTGAAAACCGCTGTCTTTCCGGTGTTGAAAATCGCGTCAAGGTTATCGGGTGCGAGGCCTCCGCCGGTGGCGGGGTCGAGCGAGGTGATCTGGAAGTTGGTCGGCGTCGAACGCGCGGCGCGCGCGGCGGGGGACGAGCAATCAGATCCGAGTAGGCATTTCGGGCCCAGAAGCCCGGGGCTCCTGACTGCTTCAGCCGCGTTCTCGTGACAGCCTTGGCAAAACGGCTGGTTGGCCATCGCCCCCGCCCCGTCGCCAGCAGGGTGGGCCGTGGTGAAGAACGTCAATCCTTCGAGCAGCGTATTCTTTTCGCTGAGACTGCTGCCGGGGAAGACCAGCGCATCGAGATCGCCCAAGGTCAGCGGCAACGGGCCGACGACGCCGTATTTGTCGCGAGGAACACGCTTCACCGGCTTCAACACGGTCCCGGCCGGCGGCACCGCAATGTCGAAGATCCCCGACCCCGGCAGCGTCGGGGACACGCCCCGTTCTACGTTTCGCTGCGTCTGCAGATCCGCATCGCTGGGGCTGCCCGAACCCACCACTTGGGCCCATGCCGCGGACGTGAAGAGACCGATCGCCGTCGCGGTGGTCAGCACAACCAATAGCTTGCGCACGATGTCCTCCCTGCCGTATCCGCGCGCCGGTCAGCGCGCACGAGCGTTGTTTCAGAGTATATCGGCACCCCCCTTTCGGTGCAAGCAGAGGTTAATCGACTCTCAAATGGTTAACGGATCGCGTTCAACGCGCGCTTGCAGCAGTTCGGGCCAGCGGGGTCAGAACTGGCCCTTGCCGATCCTGAAGACATCGGGGTGCGCGGCATCCTCGATGTAGGACAGTTCGAGCGTCAGCGGCAGCGTCTTCGGCGCCTTTTTCTCCTCCGGCTGGGCGGAGGCGGCGACGCCGCTCAACACCAGCAATACAGTCCTTTTCTGATCGTCACTGCCGCGAAACACCAGGATCGTGTTCGCCGCAAGCTGGTGATTGACGATAATGCTGTCCGGCTTGAAATTTTCCGAAGTGAAATAGTCCCGCAAGGAGTTCGCTATGCCGACGGCCGTCTCGTCGGCGGCAGTGGTGCCGTCGCTTGTCCAGACGATATTGACCTGACCGAGCTTTTTCGAGCGGTATCCGAGAATATAGGAAATACGGGCGCTGCCGGTGTGGGGCAGCTCCTTGCCGGGCTGGTCCTTGATGCCGCCGCTCTGCTCGGCCTCGGCTTTCGGAGCAGTCTCCTCGGTAGTGGCGGCCTGTCCCCAACCAAGGGGGGAAAGCGCCATCAGCCAAACCGCGAGCACCGCCAATCGCCAGCATCGGCCGCACCGCGCAGAAAGGACTTCTTCATGCATGCTCACCTGGACAGAAACCATCGTGACCCGCATAATTAATGGTTAATTTCCGCAGGCATTCTTGCCGATGGTTTTGCAACCCACCCTTTACCTCGCTCTCGTTGGCGTCTGCTCTCTGGCGGCTTTCGTGCCTCAGGTGGCCCCGGCGCAGAATATCTCGATCGATGGCCGCTTCTCTTCGGCGCAGACGCTGGCCGGGCCTAACTACGCGATCACCGCGGATCTCGGCAAGCAGGTCGGCAGCAACCTCTTCCACAGCTTTGGGAAGTTCGGTCTGTCGACCGGTGACGTCGCCACCTTCAGCGGCCCTGCCATAATCAACAATGTGATCGGCCGGGTCACCGGCGGCGCTCAGTCCACCATCAACGGCAAGATCGCCTCCACCATCACCGGGGCCAGTCTCTACCTGATCAACCCGAGCGGGATCGTGTTTGGGAAGAACGCGACGGTCGACGTCAAGGGCAGCTTCCACGCTTCAACCGCCGATTACCTCAAGATGTCGGATGGGGCGAAGTTTCAGGCGACCAACCCCGATGGCAGCACCTTGAGCGCCGCGCCGCCGGCGGCCTTTGGTTTTCTGACGGCGCGGCCGGCCGCGATCACGGTCAACGGCAGCACGCTCGGGCCGGTGCCGGGAACGCTCGGTGTCGTCGCCGGGCCGGTCTCGATCACCGGCGGCGCTACCCTTTCGGCACCCGCCGGCACGATCCATGTGACGAGTGTCGCCGGGACCGGCGAAGTACCGGTCGATCCGCGCAACACCCCCGGGTTGACGGTGACGAACTTCGGTCCGGTCGACATCAAGGGCAGCTCGACCCTCGACGTCAGCGATCCCCAAAATCTCGGCAGCGGCGGCAGCGTCTTCATCCGCGCCGGCGCGTTGACGATCGATGCGAGCGAAATCAACGCCGACAATTACGGTTCGGGCGCCGGCGGTATGCTCTCTCTGCGCGGCGACAATCAAATCACGCTGAGCAACAGCGCCTATGCGCACGCGGTGGCGATGGGCAGCGGCAACGGCGCCGATGTGCTGCTCTCCACGACGTCGTCCGGCCTGGTCTCGGTCGATGCCGCCACGGTGCTGACCGACAGTCTCGGCCCCGGTAATGGCGGAGCGCTTTCCTTAGACGCCGGTCGGCTGACCCTCTCCAACGGGGCCGGATTGATAAGCTCCACCCAGGGAAGTGGTAACGGCGGCCCGATCAAGATTTCGGCGAACTCTGTGCTCCTCGATGGGGCGTCCCAGATCGGTTCGACAACGACGGGGGCGGGGCTGACCGGACCCTCCGGAAACCCGATCCCGGGCGGAGCCGGCGGGGCGATCAGCATCACCGCAGGGTCGCTGACGATCCAAGATGGCGCCAATATCGTGACAAACAGCGCCGGCGACGGCCCCGGGGGAGCTGTCGCCCTCAACATCGACGGCATGCTCACCGTCGCCAACTTAGGCTCGATCACCAGTGAAGCGGACGCGAACGGCGATGGCGGCCCGATCAAGATTTCGGCGAATTCAGTGCTTGTCGATGGCGCGTCGATCGGTTCGACAACGGGGCTGTCCGGACCTTCCGGAAACCCGATCCCGGCCGGAGCCGGCGGGGCGATCAGCATCACCGCGGGATCGTTGACGATCCAAGATGGCGCCAGTATCGCGGCTATCAGTGCCGGCGACGGCCACGGGGGAGCTGTCGCCCTCAACATCGACGGCATGCTCACCGTCGTCAACCTCGGCTTGATTACCAGTATAGCGGAGGCGAACGGCGATGGTGGTCCGATCAAGATTTCAGCGGACGCGATGCTGGTCGATGGCAGTGCGTCGCAGAACCTGCCGACGGGAATCGTCTCGTTGGCCTTCGGCTCCGGAAAAGCCGGCGATGTTGCCGCCGCTTCGGGGACATTGTCCATCCTGACGAACGGCGCGCTCGGCAGCGTCACATCCGGGGCCGGTGATGCCGGGAGCGTCTCGGTCAACGTCGCCGGCGCGCTGACGATCGATGGGAAAAATGCCAACCCCGACCTCTTCATCGCGACGGGGATCTCATCCCTGGCCCGTGGAAGCAAGGGGAATGCCGGCCAGATTCAGGTCGAGGCGAGCTCGCTCGCGATCACCAATGGCGGCGTAATATCAGCCTCGACGTTCGGACTCGGAAATGCCGGGAATGTAATGGTTCATGCGGGGACTTTGTCGATCGCCAGCGGCGGCGCAATTTCAAGTGACACATCCGGATCTGGAAATGGCGGAACCATCCTTGTCGGCGTCGACGGTGAGCTTTCCGTCGACGGCTCGAACGCGGCGGAGTTTACCGGAATACGGGCACAGACGACGGGCACGGACGAAGAGCAGCCGAAGGGCAGCGGCGTTGGGGGAAATATAAGCGTCAATGCAGGGACTTTGGACATCGTTAACACCGGGCAGATCTCCAGCAGCACGTTCGGCAGCGGATCGGGTGGTAGCGTTACAGTCACCGCAACGGTATGATTTCGAGTAACACATTCGACTCTGGGAATGGCGGAAGCGTCTTTGTCAGCGTCGACGGTCAGCTTTCCGTCGACGGCTCAAACGCGGCGGGCTTCACCGGAATCTCGTCTTCGGCAGAGAAGGGGAGCAGCGGCGCTGCGGGAAACATAAGCGTCACTGCGGACACTTTGTCCACTGTCGGAAATGGCGCGATCTTGAGCGTCACGTTCGGAACCGGTAATGCCGGAAGCATCTCGGTCAACGTCCCGGGTCGGCTCTCGATAGACGGCAACTCGTCGACCGCCCTTGCGGGGATTGCATCGGATGCCGAACAGGGGAGCACCGGGAACGCTGGCATTGTAGCGGTCAGTGCGGGGACGCTGTCCATTGTGAATACCGGCGAGATCTCGAGCAGCACCTTCGCGACTGGATCCGGTGGTAACGTCACTGTAACGGTTGCCGATCGGCTCTCGATCAGCGGAGCGCCTGGACAATCTGACACCGGCATTTTCGCTAATTCGGAATCCCCCGGGCAGAACAGTGGGGATGCCGGATCGGTCACTGTGCGTGCAAGAGATCTGGTGGTTGCCGGAAGCGGGGGCGTGATTTCCACCAGCACGTCCGGATCGGGAAAGGCCGGCAGCATAACAGTCAGCGCGGATGCACTGACGCTTCTTGACTCCGGCGTGATCGCAGCCTCAACGAGCGGCCCAGGCCCGGGCGGCGATATAGTAATCAGCGTTTCTGGCGACTTGATCATAAACCGAATTGCAAACTCCTCTGCCAACACTGGGGTTTTTGCAAGAACAATCGATCCCAGAGGCGGCAACGCGGGTCGTATTACCGTAGCTGCCGAGAACCTCGATATTCTCAACGGTGGACTGATCTCGACCTCGACTTTCGGCGCCGGTCGTGCCGGCGAAGTGTCTGTAAATGCATCAGGAATGTTGGTTATCGACGGTTCTGGCGCCATTGCTTCCAGCGCCAATTCCGGTCCAGGAGACGCCGGCCAAGTTACGGTTACTGCCGGGAGCGTTACGATTTCCGGAGGCGGTGAGGTTCAGAGCGTCACCCATGCTTCCGGCAATGGCGGAACCGTGCAGGTCACCGCACGGGGACCGCTGGCTTTGACCGATCCCGGGAGCGGGATCATCGCCTCGGCGACCTCGACGGCGAGCGGCGATGCCGGGTCGGTGATCGTGATGGCGCCGAAGATCACGATCACGACGGGCGGCGAGATCGCCAGCACCACCGCCGGAACCGGTATGGGAGGCTCGGTCAGTGTGACGACGCCGGGTGCGCTGGTCCTCAACGGCGCAGGGGTCGCCAATACCCAGATCGCCGCCTCGGCAACGGGGCCGCTATCCGGACCGGGCGGCTCGGTGACGGTCATGGCCAATGCGCTGACCATCGAGGGCGGGGCGCAGATCGCCAGCTCCACCGCCGGGCCCGGCAAGGGCGGCGATATCAATGTCGCGGTGGCGTCGGACATCCTGCTGCCCGACCGGGGACCGCAAATCACCGCAGAGTCTACCGGCAGTGGCGACGCCGGGTCGATCACCGTCTCGGCGGTTCGGCTGCTGATGAACAATGGTGCGGCAATCTCGACCGAAGCGGCGACCTCGACTGCCAGCGGCGGAAACATCACCTTGAAGGTGGGCGATTTTCTCTATCTCGTCAGCAGCGAGATCTCGACCTCGGTCAAAGGCGAGACCGGCAATGGCGGCAATATCGCGATTGATCCGCAGCTGGTGATCCTCAACCACAGCAGCATCATCGCGCAGGCGATCGAGGGCCATGGCGGCAACATTACAATCACTGCCGATCAGTTCATTCCGTCCTCGGACAGCGTCGTTTCGGCAAGCTCAGAGCTCGGCATCTCCGGCACCGTGGTGATCAACGGTCCGCGGGTCGACGTCAACGGCGCGCTCGTCGTGCTGTCGACCCAGTTGCGCGGCCGTACCGAGGTATTGCGCGAGGCCTGTGCGGCGCGCGCCGACCGCCCGATCTCGAGCCTGGTCGAAGCCGGGCGGGGCGGGCTGCCGCAGGACCCCGAAGCCACCCTCCCCGCACTCTACATCGCCGATCGCGATGTCAACCTCAACCCACAGCTCGTAGAAAAGTCAACCGAGACAACCGCCGCCCTCCATACCACAGTACGGCTGACAATGCGTTGCGGTTGAACCGATGATCGGCGTCGCCTGCTGGACCCGCGCTCGAACCGGGGCGGAATCAAGCCGTCAGATCGAGCGCGTACGCGCCCCATTGCGCGGTCGAGCCGGCGGGCGAAATTGGGTGAACAAACGCGTTACTGCAGCGGAGTAGCGCTAACGTTGTTTGCGGCATCGACTCGAACGGCGAACATTGCCCCTTGTTTGGAAGCAAGGCAATTAAAGCTCCCGTCTGCTGGGTTTTTGGCCATATCGGTCACGGGGGAGTAGCCCTGTTGCATAAGGTCGAACAGCGCTTGGGCCTTACCGATTCCTGTTGCGATCACCAGCTGCATCGCCTCTGCATTGGCCGCGTGCGCCTGATCCAGGTGGGCTGCGGGGGTGCCGGCGACAGGGATCTTTCTCGTGAGTATCAAGCCCTCGGGGATCCGCCCGCCGATGGCCTTCGCCCGATAACTCGCCGAATGGCGATCCGAAAGCGACCGCAGATTTTCCATGGCATCTGTTACTTCCCCGCGATCTACGAAATTAGGCTTTCCGCCTTCGACGAAGACTTGCCAGAGGTGACTGGATTCGGGGTCGAGCCAGCTCAGATAGCCTCCATCCAATACTTTGCGGGGTTCGGTTATCGCCCCGGTGAAGCTATAGCGCACGCCCGGCGACACGACCGGGTCAAAGAAGTTCGGGGTATAGAAATCCGACACCACTACTCCATTAACCGAGTAAGCGAACTGCGCCGCCTCGCTTGGATCGCAAACTTCTACGAGGTATTCGACACGACCTTGCCCCGGTTTTACCGAGTTGCCGGGCTGAGTTCGGTTACCCGAGGGGTCGGCCAGCATTTCCAGACATTCGTGGCTGGTTGTCAGTGACCAGTTCTCGGAAAATTGGACAAGCGCGTAGGGTTGTCCGCTTCGCTTGTTCAAGTGAATACCCGCGGCGCCCTCTTCGTGAATGTCGTCGCGGATGATGATCGGCCAATACCCCAGGGGCATATCAGACAGATGTCCGAATGCAGCAATGTCGGCGGGGATTTCCCAGATCGGACCGAAGTCTCGGGTGATTTGCTTCTGGATGGCTCCCGTAGCTACGACGAGCTGATCCAATTGTACATGGTGGGTCTGGGAGACGAGGGCAACATGGCGTGCTAGCATTGGAACCTCCTTGGTTAACGAGAAGACGGGCGACCAACCGATAGTCCAACTCGACTCTCGCCGGGAGCCGAACTGTGAATACGGCCTTGCAGGTGAGCCATTTGTTGATCAGAAAGGCGTGATCTCTAGCGATCGCCCCTTCGAACCGTGACCGTCATCCGGGCTTTTTGTTAGCATCATCCTTGCGGATCTGCGGTGCCGGTCTCGGCTTGGCGAGATCGCGCAGGCTGCGCGCACCTCGAGGAACCTCGCCCCGAGCCAACGCGTCGATCTGTTCCTGCAGTTGATCGGCGGCCGATTTTTCGGCATCGCGGTCTGTGGGCGATCCCCGCTGCTTGTCTTCGATACTCACGGTAACCCTCCGATGACCTACGAGCGCAGTCTCATATAAATCACGATTCGTTAACCAAGTGTGATCTAGCTCACACTAGGCGAATGTTTTTCGCTGCGCAGAGAATTGTTCGAAAATCTACCGGCGCCCGCCCGCAAAACCGCCCGACCAGCGATCCGATGGGCGCGGACGAGGTCCGCCGCCGCAATCAACCCTCAATCGGCGAGCATCCCGGCTGGGTGCCGGCAGATCGGACGCGACCCGGCCGATTGGTCCGCGGGTTCGGTCGACAACTCTTCATTCAGATGGATTCCCTCGCCGCCGCAGGGCTGTCCGGGGAAACGAAATCGGTTGTTGGGCCGCAATCCTGTGCAACCAAAGAGGACCCCCATGGCCGGGCTTGTATCTGACCACTCCCCACAAATGCCTTTGGACACAGTCGTGTCGAAGCTCCACCACGGAGGACACGGAGAAAGGACCCTGGATCAAGGCCGTGCGCCCTTCGAGACGGCCGCTCCGCGGCCTCCTCAGGGTGAGGACATTCCTTAATGCCATCAAAGTCTTACCTCATGCTGAGGAGCGCTCGCAGAGCGCGTCTCGAAGCACGCATCGGCAGCGATGCAGGCTTTCGCGCTCCCTGTTCTGCGTTGAGCGAACCTCGGCAGCTAGGCATCACTGTCCGATGCAGACTTATGGGAAAAGATCAGGGCTTGTATGGGGCGCAGTGTTTACCGCGCCAGCTGATACTCGCTGTCCGGGATTTGCGACATCGACCACCACGCAATTGCCATACTCGCATTGTATGCTAGCGCTTCTGAGCGGGTGCGAAATCATCGAAGGGCGTTGGCGACGCCTGATCTCGACCTGATAAAACAAGTGGAACAGGGGGCGCAGGACCGGCGCGGGCGGTTTGCCGAAGGGAATGCTCGCCTTCGCCCACATACCACAGGCGCCGCCAACCGGAGAATTGATATCAATGATTCGAAAAACCGACGCGGCTCCGCCCGTCGCACGGACGGGTCCTCGTCAAACCAGTTGACATTAAAAGCCTATACAAGCCCGGGCAAGGGGCGTTTGGCGGCAAAATTCGGAGGCAAACCAACGGAACGATCGCCCTCCGACTTTCCCCGGACAGCCCTGCTCGCCGCCGCGGGTGCCGACCGTAAAATCGCGGTTGGTCTCGGGGACACGCAAGATCCAATTAACCATATATTACAAGAATTAACCATATTGCAACAACAAATCAGTCGTCGCCGGCTCGCGCCACGGCAGTGAAAAGAATTCATGGTGGCCTAAATCTACCCTGGACAGGATCAATCATGTGCAGCATAGTGTAAGTGGTTGATGGCCACATTTAGCAGAAACGTTCCGCGTGGCCTGCCCGCCAAAGGGGAACAGAGGGGGACATCGCATGACCTGGTCGGCCAAGTTAATCTCTGGTTCGTGCTGCCTCGCGAGCGTGGCCATAGTGGCTGTCGCCATAGTGGGGGGCGCTGGGTTGACGAGCCGGCAGGCTCAGGCGCAGGAGGTGTGCTGCTCAGGCCCGCCCCCCAACGAGACCACGGATGACTCCCTATTGTTAAATGATCCGAATTTGCGCGTTACCAACGCAAATATCTCCGGTAACATCGGGATTGGCGTGGGCGGAGGGTTTATAGGCTCCGGCTCCGGCACGGTCACCGGCACGGTCATGTTCGCAGCTCCGGCCACCGCCGAACCCGTGTTCAGCCCGGACGGCATTACGGTCACCGGCGGCGCGACCTTTGGCAACGCAAACGTTCAGGCGGATACCATGGCAGTCAATGCTCTCTCCCTGATGTTACGCAGTGAGACCGGCACGCCGCTAGTCATTACCGGCACTCCCGAGTTAAATTCGGTCAATGCTTCCAGCGGGATGTTGGACTCCGCCGGAAACCGAGTATTCACCGCCACTATCGGCATAACCAGCGGGGAGTTTCCCGAGAGCACCTTCACCGCCGGGACGACCTTTACCATTAACGGCAGCAGCAGCGACCGTGTCGTAATCAACATCCCCAACATCCCGTCCATCGACGGCAGTGTCGTTGGGTTTGACGGCAGTATCGTCCTCAGTGGAGGGATCACCCCCGATCACGTTTTGTTCAACTTTGATAAAGGCGACTTCGACAACCTTACAGGTGGCGACACCTTAATGATCGACACCGACGGCAATATGACAACGGGAATATTTCTCGATCCCAACGCCAACTTCATTATCACAGACAGCGTGATCTTTGGGCGCATCTTTGGCGGCGGGTCTGAGAATGACTCGGTCATCTCCAGCTCCGGGTCCAGCATCATTACCCGCATCGTTGCGCCACCACCATTCCCAACGCCGGAGCCGACCTCGCTGGTTCTGCTCGGCGCCGGCCTTGCCGTGTTTGGTCTGATCCGACGGCGGCACCGCCCTCTTGCACGGCCGTAGCTCGCGCCGCTGGGGCAGCTTAACCGGCAACTTTGTGTCGGCTCGCGACACGTCTGGCGGCCCGGTCCCGTTGCGGCGTCCGAGAGCGGGGCCCGGCATCGGCGCTCGTGCCGGAAGAAGGCACCCGCGCTCACCGTGCCCAACAGTTAAAATGGTCGAATTTGGGGGAGCTTCTCCCGTGCTCAGGCCAGGCAAGCTTACGTTCGCCCTTGTCGCAGCCTGTTCACTGGCGGTCGCGGCGCCGCAGGTGGCCGAGGCCCAGCAACACAATATCACGATCGATCGCAGCTTCGGGTCGCCGCAGACGCTGACCGGACCCAACTACTCGATTGCCGCCAGCTTCGGCAGGCAAATGCAAGGCAACCTCTTTCATAGTTTTGGGCAGTTCAGCCTGTCTCCAGGCGAGAGCGCCACCTTCACCCCCCCAGCTGTTGGTACCCCGCCGATCATCAACGTCATCGGCCGGGTTACCGGCGGCAATCAGTCGTCGATCAACGGCGCAATCAACGGAATTACCGGAGCCAACCTCTATTTGATCAATCCCAGCGGCATCGTGTTCGGGCCGACCGCGACAGTCAACGTCTCTGGCAGCTTTCATGCCTCGACCGCCGATTATTTGAGGATGTCGGACGGGGCGAAGTTTCAAGCGACCAATCCCGACGCCAGCACGCTGAGCGCTGCCGCGCCGGTGGCGTTTGGATTTCTAACGGCAACGCCACGGAACATCACAGTCAACGGCAGCACGCTCGCGCCGGCGACCCCCTCCGGGTCAGCGCCGTCGAACCTCGGTCTGGTCGCCGGGCCTGTTGCGATCACGGGGGGCACGTTGAGAGCTCCTGCCGGCACGATCCAGGTTGCGGGTGTGGCTGGCATCGGCGAAGTGCCGGTGGACCCGCGCAACACGGCCGCCTTGACTGTGACGAGCTTCGGCCCGGTCGACATCAAGAGCAATGGCTCGACCGCCTCGAGTCTTAACGTCAACACTCCAACGGGGCCTGGCAGCGGCGGCAGCGTGTTCATCCGCTCCGGCGCCTTGACGATCGATGCTAGCACCATCGTTGCCAACAATTCCGGTTCGGGTCCCGGCGGACAGCTCCTGTTGCGCGGCGATAATCAAATTACGTTGAGCAATGGCGCCATTGTGCAAGCCGCGACGGCGGGCAGCGGCAGCGGCGCAGGAGTAACCATCTCCACGGCCGCGACCGGCATGATTCGGGTCGATGCCAGCACACTGACGGTCGGCTCCGCTGGCTCCGGCAGTGGGGGACCACTGTCGGTGCAAACCGGTCAGCTGACCCTAAGCAATGGAGGCGCGTTCGTGAGCATCGCGCAAGCGGGCGGCAGTGGCAGCCCGATTGCGATCAATGCGGAGACGGTAGTCGCCGATGGCGGTTTAGCGTTCAATCTTTCTACAGGAATTTTCTCGACGACCTCCTCAACTGCCTCAAACGCCGGCCGTAGCGGGGCGATTTCCATCGTCGCGGGAGAGCTTGTCCTGCACAACAGTGCGAATGTTCTTGCTGGATCCTGCGCCGCCCGGACCTGCGGGCCCCTCGCCTCTAGTGCCCTTCCCCCCGCTGGCGCTGGCGGCGGGGTCGTCGTCTCGGTCGGCTCCTTGACCGTAGATTCCGGGTCATCCCTTGGCACCGTTGCGAGAGGGATCGGGGATGCGGGAAATGTCACGGTTATGGTAGGGGGGTCGGCCACGATCGATCGTGGAGTCAGCGCCCCCTTTTCAATATTGGACGGCGTCGGCTCGACGATCTTCGGCAAAGGCAATGCGGGTAATGTCAGCTTCAGCGCTGGCGCACTGACTATTACCAATGATGGCGAGGTTGCGAGTACAACCTTCACGGCCGCAAGCGCTGCCGGAAACAGCGGCAGTGTGTTTGTCGATGTAGCCGGCACGCTGTCGATCGATGGTTCGGGCGGCTTCCCGAATACCCGGACCGGTATTCTTGGCGACACGCATTCCGCCGGCCGTGGCGGAGACGTCACAGTCATCGCCGACGGCATTACGATCGGCGAGTTCGGTTATATCGCGAGCGACGTCGCGTCCCCTGGCTCTGGCCACGGCGGGAACGTCACGGTCACCGCGAACAATGTTCGAATCGCCGACTCCGGGCAAATTTCGAGCAGCACCTTTGCTGGCGGCGATAGCGGCAACGTTTCGATCAAGGTTGCCGATGGGCTAACTATCGATGGAGGTGGCCTCGCTACCGGGATATTTTCGCAAGTCAATACAGGAAGCACACGAAACGCCGGCACCGTCAGTGTCAGCGCCGGCAGCATTTCCATCATCAACAACGGCCAGATTGCTGGCAATACCCGCGGACCCGGCAATGGCGGTAGCATTTCGATCGACGTTGCTAGCGGGCTGATGATCGATGGGGCGATGACGCCGGGTCTGGTTACCGGGATCGCCTCGCAAGCCAATATCGGAAGCACCGGAAATGCGGGACCCATCAGCGTCAGTGCGGGCAGCATTTCCCTTGCCAACCGGGGCAGGATTTCGAGCCAGACTCTGGGAACCGGCAGCGCCGGTCAAATCACCGTCGCTGCCGGTACTTTGTCGATCGCCAGCAACGGTCAAATCGCGGGCGCAGCAGGAACTGGATCATCTGGAAAAGGCGGAAATATCGTCGTGACTGTCGCCGGTCAGCTTTTGATCGAGGGCACACAGGGCGATCTAAATACGCTGACGGGGATCAGCACGCAAAGCCAGGGTAGCGGAGATGCCGGCAGCGTGTCGGTCAAAGCAGGGACCTTGTCGATCAATCATATCAGCGCGATCTCGAGCAGTACTTTTGCGAGTGGAAAGGGCGGAACTGTTGCGGTGGCGGTCGATGGCTTACTGGCGATCGACGGGTCCGGAACCAATCCCGACGTCGCGTCGGGCATTGCGACGAATTCCCTGGCCGGCAGCTCAGGGAATGCGGGCGATGTGAGCATCCAAGTCGGTGCGCTCTCTATAGTCAACGGCGGTTCGATATCCAGTGCGCTCCGACCCCTTATGAACCTTCCGGCGAGCACCGGAAACAGCGGCCGCGTCGCTGTCGATGTCGGCGGCCTCCTGTCGCTCAGTGGATCTGGATCCCGGATCGGAACCGAAACCAATTCGGGTTCGATAGGTGATGCCGGATCGATCAAGGTGAACGCCGGGCAGATCGCTCTTGCCAATGGCGGGCAAATCATCAGCACGACAGCCGGAACCGGAGCCGGTGGCTCGGTTACGGTGACGACGCCAGGGACGCTGGTGCTCGATGGCATGGGAAACCCGAATACCGAAATCGCGGCGTCGGCGACGGGCCCGCAGTCCGGCCCGGCGGGCTCGGTGACGGTACAGGCCGGCAGCCTGACCGTCGAAGGCGGGGCGCACATCGCCAGCTCTACCGCCGGGCCCGGTAAGGGCGGCGACGTTGGCGTGACCGTGGCCGACAGCGTGACGTTGTCGGGGAGCGGTCCCAACAGCGACGGCGGGATCAGCGCTGCGGCTCTGCCGGGATCGAGCGGCGCGGCCGGCCAAGTGGTGTTGACGGCGGGCGGCGCAATCGCGCTGATGGGCGGCGCCGAGGTCACGTCGAGCACCGCCGGGGCGGGTCGCGGCGGTTCGGTTCAGGTCACGGCAGGGGGGCTGCTGAGCCTGACCGACCCCGCAAGCGGGATCGTCGCCTCGGCAAACTCGACGGCGAGCGGCAACGCCGGGTCCGTGATCGTGATGGCGCCGCAGATCACGATCGCTTCCGGCGGCGAGATAGCCAGCACGACGGCAGGAACGGGGGCGGGCGGCTCGGTCATGGTGACGACGCCGGGCGCGCTGGTGCTCGACGGCGCCGGCGTCGTCGGGACCCAGATCGCCGCCTCGGCGACCGGGCCGCAATCCGGGCGGGGCGGCTCGCTGAGCGTCGCGGCCAATGCCCTGACCGTCGAGGGCGGGGCCCAGATCGCCAGCTCCACTGCGGGGCCCGGAACGGGCGGCGACATCGCCGTTACCGTGGCGAATGGCGTGACATTGTCAGGCGCCGGTCCGGATGGCGCGAGCGGGATTACCGCTTCGGCCCAGCCGGGGTCGAGCGGCCATGCGGGCGAAATCGTATTGACGGCGGGCGGCGCGATCGCGCTGTCGGGCGGCGCGAAGGCGACCTCGAGCACGGCCGGGGCGGGCAACGGCGGCATGGTGCGAGTCACCGCGCAGGGACCGCTGAGTTTGAGCGATCCCGGGACTGGGATCATCGCCTCGGCAACCCGGACGGCGCCCAGATCGCCGCCTCGGCGACCGGGCCGCAATCCGGGCCGGGCGGCGCGGTGACGGTCCAGGCCGGCACCTTGACTGTCTCGGGCGAGGCGCAGATCGCCAGCTCCACCGCTGGGCCCGGCAAGGGCGGCGACGTCAACGTTACCGTCGCCTCCGACATCGTGCTGCCTGACCCCGGACCGCAAATCACCGCCCGCTCGACCGGCAGCGGCGACGCCGGCTCGATCACCCTCTCGGCGGCGCGCCTGCTGATGAGCGACGGTGCCTCGATCTCGACCGAGGGCGAGACCTCGACCGCCAATGGCGGCAACATCACCTTGCACGTGCGCGATTTTCTCTATCTCGTCAGCAGCGAGATCTCGACCTCGGTCAAAGGCGAGACCGGCAATGGTGGCAATATCGCGATCGATCCGCAGCTGGTGATCCTCAATCACAGCAGCATCATCGCCCAGGCGATCGAAGGCCATGGCGGCAACATCACGATCACTGCCGATCAGTTCATTCCGTCCTCGGACAGCATCGTCTCGGCGAGTTCGGAGCTCGGCATCTCCGGCACCGTCGTGATCAACGGTCCGCGGGTCGACGTCAACGGTGCGCTCGTCGTGCTGTCGAGCCAGTTGCGCGGCCGTACCGAGGTATTGCGCGAGGCCTGCGCGGCGCGCGCCGACCGTCCGATCTCGAGCCTGGTCGAGGCCGGCCGCGGTGGCCTGCCCCAGGACCCCGAAGCCACCCTCCCGGCACTCTACATCGCCGGCCGCGACCTAAACCCGCGGCCGGGCACCAACACCGTCGAACCGAGCGGCACCGCCCTTCATACGACGGCGCGATTGACGATGCGCTGCAGCTGAGCCGATGACGGTAAGCGGCGGCGCGACCCCTGGCCGTCATGCCACTCGGGCAGAATCTGCTCATATTAAGCTAAATGGGAGGTTGAGATCTACATCATTAGGTCATTTGCACGCGCCAATGGTGCGTGCGAAAAGATGACTCTCGCCACGATTGATCCGTCGATAAGGAGGGTCTAGAATGAGCGCGTCCTGGCCCTCCGGATCGATCTGCAGAACACACTCTTTGCCACTTTCGAAAGCCTGCTCGATGCGCGCATCGCAATCGCCGGGCCTTCCCACGCCCAGCGATGGGGCATCCATTTAGCTGGTTGCGCTCATCTTTTACGAGTGTCGGATCGAGCGCTGGCTGCAGTTTGGCACCCAGGCCGCGACTGCGTTCTCGACCGACGCCGGCGTGTCATAGCCTTTGCGTTCGGCGAGATCTTCGCCTCTGTGCGCGGGGAAGCGAATGACGACGGCACGGTCATGTCGCGTCGAGTCATTCTCCGCGCCTGCGATGTTGGTGAGTTCAATGGTATTCCGGAGGATAACCGCGCTAGTCATTGACGGCAGCCTGCAGGAATGCGTCGTACCGTTCAGCGCGGCGAGGAAGTTGTGGCCGCCATTATCGCCGCGATCAGCTGGCGCGGCATGCGATGCCGGGTCTCTGTCAAGACGAACGCTGCCGGCCTGAAAGTGGACCTGCGGCTCAACTGGAAACAGGTGGAGTCGAGCATCGTTGCGGCCGCCAGGGAATTGGGTACGAACGGCGAAGCGAGCCTTGCCGTCGCTGACGACAAGCACGAGGGTGCGGCTGCCTCGGTTGTCGTCTCCGACGCCTCGGGACGGGTGCTCGACTATAAGCCGACGACCGTCGGAGAAGATGCATGAGCATGCAACTCGATCAACTCGATAAGCTGGCTGCGTCGGTATTCGACGGATACCTCGTCCGCAAGGACCTCGTCCGAAAATACTCTCGGCAGTACCCGATTCCGACCTATGTCGTCGAGTTCCTGCTTGGACGATACCGCGCCAGCGTCGACGAAAGCGAGATCGCTGAAGGGCTGGAGATCGTCGAAAAGCAGCTCAAGGATCGGACTGTACGAACTGGCGAGGAGGAGCTGTTCAAGGCGCGCGCCAAGGAGACGGGATCGGTCAGGATCATCGATATCCTCCGCGCCCGGCTTGACGCCAAGAACGATTGTTATGTCGCGGAACTACCGAGCCTGAACTTGAGGGATGTCCGCATCGACAATCAGCCGGTACGCGATAATGAAAGGATGCTGACCGACGGCTTCTGTGCCGAGGTCACGCTCACCTACGACGGCATTATCGCGCAGGAGAAAGGCGGGCGACTCTTCGACAAGACCCCCCTCTTCCGCTCGGCAGCCGGCAGAACCGGGATGTTGATCGACCGGCCGATGCATCGCGTCGATGCCTACGAGATGATCCGTCGGCGCACGGCCGAGGCCGGCTTCAAGGGAAAGCTCGGGTGCCACGTGTTCCGGGCGATCGGTATCACCGCCTATCTCGAAGCGGGCGGTACCCTCGAGAAGGCACAGGCCATGGCGGCGCACGAAAGCCCGCGCACGACCAAGCTCTACGACCGTACCGGTGATGAGATCACACTCTATGAGGTCGAGCGGATTCCGATTTGAACGATTGAAACGTAGTGGTTTGGCGCGATCGCGCCGAAACGCAGCGGCGGCCATGCTTCGCTATGAGAACCGCGCTCTCGGCGCCTCCGCAAGTAACGTGCTGTCATGGTTGCCGGCGTATTTTGCTCGCGACCCGATCCCTTTCGGCCGAGACGTCGTCCGAGCCGCTGAGAAGGTCGCTCCGCCGGCACGGCCTTGGAGGAAATCCGTCATCGCCGCACCCGAAAGCGGCGAGGTACCGACCCTCGCGACGGATGCCATCGGGCGTCATGATCTGCTCCAGCCGCTGTTTGATCACCGCTCCCGCTTGTGGGCGGAGTTCCTCAGGCCGATGGCCGGGCAGAGTGCCAAACGAGCTGGCCTCGGAGAAGCGGATCATCGCCTCCGGCGAGGTTTCGATGCGAGCGCCAGTGCGCGTCTCTATCCGCGTCACGGCAAAGCCGGCGCCTTCCAGCAAATCGCGCGTCTCGTGCTCGCTAACGCGACGGGTGACGCCCTCATTCGCGCGCGGGTAATCACCGAAGGGAGGCTGAGCAAGCACGTCGTCTGCTACCGAGCGCCGCTCAGCGATACTGCGGCAGTGGTAATCATTGAAGTACACAGGCGGAAACCGCCAATTAGGCATTTCCTCCCGAAGGAAAGTCAGGACCGCGCCGCTCGGGAGTGGCGGCCCAGATACTCTACGGCACCGACGACACCTGAGCGATCAGCCACGGGCTGCCGTATCGCCATCCTCGAAATCGAGCGTCGGTTATATAACTCGTATAAATTGTTAAATTATTTTTTTCACTACGCTTTAATGTGATAACCGATTGACATCTACTCGATGACATGGAGTAGTTGGCAATCTCGATCGTCTCGCTGCGATCAGTCCCGATCGAGGGCCGGCAATGGCGCTGCGCACGCTCCGTCGATCTTCGGCTTGGACCGTGACGCGGCGAGGTCGAAGGCCGCTGCTTAACATCGGAGGAGTCCAATCATGCCGCTTAATGTTGCTGTAACCCCCAGAAATCTCACCTCAACCCTCCATTATCTGGAACGCGGCACGGAAAAGCCGGCGCGCTACCGGATCGAGCCGCCGCCCGGCGTGCCGCGTTGGAACGGCGTCGACGATCCGCACGAGGTGACGATCGAAGATGCCCGCGGCCGCGAGTCCGAGTTCACGCTCGACCGCAACGGCTTCGCCCTGATCAAGGCGTCGACCTCGGTGGCCGACTTCTATTCGCCCGAGGAGATCAAGCGCGTCTACTATCCGGAGATCGAGCGCCTGCTGCGCGACACGCTGGGCGCCAGCGGCGTCTTCGTTTTCGACCACAACGTGCGCAACGCGACGCGGCCCGGTCTGGCGACACCCTCGCGGCAGGTGCACAACGACCACACGGTGAACTCGGCGCCGCGGCGGGTGCGCGACCATCTCGGCGCCGACGCCGAGGGGTTGCTGAAGCACCGGTTCGGCATCGTCAACGTCTGGCGTCCGGTCCGCGGGCCGGTGCAGGATTCGCCATTGGCCCTATGCGACGCGCAGAGCTTCACCGACGACGACCTGATCGCCAGCGACCTCGTCTACGCCCATGTGTGGGGCGAGACCTCGAGGGTCGCGTACAACCCGGCGCACCGCTGGTACTATTTCTCAGAGATGCAGACCGATGAGGTGCTGTTGATCCGGGTGCATGACAGCGCCAACGACGGCCGCGCCCGGCTGTCGTTCCACACGTCCTTCGAGAACCCGCTGACGTCCGGCGCGCCACCGCGCGAAAGCATCGAAGTGCGCACGCTGGTGTTCTTCCCGCCGAGCGCCTGACCGCCCCATTGACTTGCTGCCTCGCGCCGAACGCGTCGGGGCGAGGCGGCAAGTCGAAGCCTGTGCCGAAACTTGCCGGTTTCGCCGCTTTCGGCCGGCCTCCGCCGTTCAGTGCAGGCCGGACTCGACACGTTCCGTGGCGACGCCGAAGGCGGCTAATAGTTGACTTCTGAGCCATTCGAAGGGGGCGTCAGACTTCCGCCGTGGATGCGGCAGGGTAACGGCACGGTCGAGAATGATCCGACCCCGCTCCCATGACCAGCACCCGGTCGGCAAGGGACGAGCGCCTCTTCAACGTCGTGGGTGATCAGCAACACCGTTGGGCGGTAGCGCTCGACCAACCGAAACATCAGTTCGTGCATCCGGCTCCTCGTCAGCGCGTCCAACGCGCCGAACGGCTCGTCGGCAAGCAGCAATTCGGGATGGCGGACCAATGACCGGGCGAGTGCGGCGCGTTGCTGCTCGCCGCCGGAGAGTTCGTTGGGCCAGGCATCCTCGCGACCGGAGAGGCCGACATCGACCAGGGCGGCATGGCCGCGCTCCTCCGAATCGGGCGTCCGCAAACCAAGCGTGACGTTGGACAACACGCTGAGCCACGGCAGCAGGCGCGAATCCTGGAAGAGGATGGACCGGCCGTCGGGAACCCTGACGATTCCCTCTCCCTCGACGCCGTCGTCCAACCCCGCTATGGCCCGCAGCAGCGTGGTTTTGCCCGACCCGCTCTTGCCGATCAGCGCGGCGAATTCGCCCGGCGCCATGTCCAGCGAGATGCCGTCGAGCACGGGTCGCCCGGGAAAACGGCGCGTGAGGCGCCGCAGGTGGACGGTCACGACCCGAGAACCTTGCGGTACGACAATGCCCGGCGTTCCAGCAGGCGGACCGCCGAATCCGAAACCAGCCCCAGGATCGCGTAGACCGCCAGCCCGACGACCATGATATCGGTCTGGCCGTAATCGCGTGCCCGGCTCATCAAATAGCCGATGCCGTTGGTGGTGTTGATCTGTTCCAGCACTACCAGCGCCGTCCAGCACGTCGTCACCGCCAGCCGCAGCCCAGTGAGGAAACCGGGCAAGGCGCCCGGCAGCACGACACGGCGCAGAAACTCGAGATTCCCGAGGCCGACCGATCGGGCCAGCTCGACATAGCGCAGATCGATGCCGCGCAGCCCGGCATGGGTATTGATGTAAACGGGGATGCTGGTGGCGATCAGCGCCACCTTCATGGCGTCGCCGATGCCAAGCCACAGTATCCCCAGCGGGATCAGCGCCAGGGTCGGGATCGCGCGCTTGATCTGCACGAGCCCGTCGATCGCGGCTTCGCCGGTCATGCAGAGGCCCGCGACGAGCG
>WNFR01000924.1_pt1 | contig 41243 bp, 28 predicted proteins | sample 5400221 | NCBI WGS metagenome assembly WNFR01 (sample SAMN13153357, study PRJNA577476) | soil metagenome | isolation source: 40 cm soil under Madrone tree | place: USA:California | collected 2016-06-14 | reverse complement strand
CGACCGCGCTCACTATCCAACTGGCCTCGATGCCGATCCCGTGCTCTTCCGTGCCCTTCGCCTTCGCCCCCATAAGACACTACCCGCCTGGAACTACACGATCACTCCCAATCTGTGAAGTTATTTTTGCGTGGACCCTTAGTCCCGGTAAACAGCGATCTCGTCAACTTGAACTGCGCGCAAATCGCGCTCGGCAGACATTCGGCAAGTTTCCGAGTACCCGACTCAGGGTCGACTCGCACCGTCGCGAGGCCGGCGTCGTTATGACATCACTCGGACAAGTGCCCGTCACGGGCAGAAACGCGCACCGAGCCTGACCCCCTGGTGATCGAATTGATTCGACCGGATTCATAGAATGCGATGAATACACATTCGCGGTGTTGCCGCGATGAAGTGCTCCCCAAAATTCGGACCAGCAATAAGGGTGTAAGATCGCTGACTCGGAAACGGGTAGGAGTGAGGCGAATTTTATTTAGCGATGATTCCTCGGATTCCTGGCCCTGCTACCATCCTGCGATGCGCAATCTGCTTGTTCTCATCCACCTTTATATATGGAGAGATCGTTGGCTGACAGGAGACGGCAGCAATTTGTGCGATTCGAGCCATTGTTGGACCGAATGGACCGACAAACGATGCTGATGGCGTGGAGGTAGCGACTGTACATGCTTGAGAATCCCACGGTTATTTCGCGTGGGCGGGTAGCTCAGATAGGAGAGCACCTGCTTGGGCAGCAGAGGGTCAAGGCGAAGTGCAATTCTTCTTACTCTTTTTAATTCAATGAGATGGCGCGCTCGGGGAGACTCGAACTCCCGACCCTCTGCTTAGAAGGCACGCAGTACAAAACTCTAAGTGCCGCTTCTGGTGTCGCTTACGAGGAAGCGCGTCACTTATCTCGCTCTTGAATTGGACCGAAGATGGACTGAAATTGCTCGATTAATTTCCCTGATAAACCATCAGACCAAAGTTAACAACTCACTACGGCACTCTGCGGCCAGCCGCATCAGAGGAAACTCCTGAACCATCTTTTAGTGTTAGGTCGGGAAGTTCATGCGGCGCAGCAAGTCTTGGAAGCGCGGGTCAGAGCGCAGGGCATCGAGTCGAGCATCGGTCTTGAGCAATACCATCCACGGCTCGTGCTGACAAAGGCCAGTTTCCAAGCAACGAAGAGCTTCGTCTTTTTCGCCCAGGGCTGCGTAGAATCGGGCCACAAAATAGGGCGTTACATATCGTTTCTTTGACGCGTCCCGCAGCTGCTCCAAGATCTTGTGCGCCTCGTCCCGATGCCCAGCCGCCGCATAGGCCTCTCCAAGGGTCGCCACGAACCCCGAAGCACCTTGGGAAAGCTGAACGCCCTTTTGCATTGCGGTGATGGCAAGCTCAGGCATCGACTTATATACATAGGCAACGCCGAGAAACCCTTGTGCCTGGGCATTGCCTGGATCCAGCTCGAGTGCCTTCTCAAACTGCTGGATCGCTTGATCGTATCGGCGCGCAACCAAATAAACACACCCTAAGCCCCAATGGATAACGCCGGACTGCGGATCCAAACGAATGGCGCGTGTGAGCTCGGTGTAGCCCTCCTCGTAGCGCCCCATCAAGCCAAGATAGAAGCCGAAGAAATGGTGCGCGATCGCGGAGCCCGGATTAAGTTCAATGGACCGTTCAAATTCTCTTTCAGCAGTTACGAAATCGTAGTCATAGAACATAGTTGCAAAGGCCAGCGAGACGTGGGCTTCCGCCAGGCTCGAGTCTAGTTCGAGCGCTCGCAGCGCCAGCTGCTTGGCTTTGCCACAACCCTCATCTGGGGGAACAACTCCCCAGCTTCCAAGGATGGAGAAGCAGTCGGCCAGGCCTGCGTAGGCGGCAGCATAGGTCGGGTCTTTGGCTATCGCTTGCTGGAAGTATTGGACGGCTTTTGCGAATCCTTCGCCGCTGCGCCGGTTCCAGTGATAACGACCTTTGAGGTACGCTTCATAGGCTTCGGGGTCGACTGGGTGAACCTGCGCGATGTGTGCCCGCTCCTGCGGTGTAAGTTTCGCTTGAACTTCTTTGGCGATGGCCTGGGCCACTTCTGCCTGTAAAGCCAACACGTTGCGCAGTTCCCGCTCGTAACTTTCGGCCCACAGGTGCATGTCAGTGAACGCCTGAACTAGCTGTGCGGAGATGCGCAGCCGTCTGCCGATGCGTTGAACGGTCCCTTCCACGACGGCATCGACACCCAACTCTCGAGCAATCTGCGGCAAAGATTTGTCTGTGTTCTTGTAGCGCATCGCAGAAGTGCGTGAAATCACATGCAGCGCGCTGATCTTCGCCAGACTCGTAATCAGCGCCTCGGTCATTCCATCGGCGAAGTACTCCTGGTCCGGGTCGCGCGACAGATTTTCCAGCGGGAGAACTGCAAGCGACTCGATGCGTGGCGCGCTGGTTTCAATGCCCCCGACGAAACGATAGCCTTTCCTGGGCAGGGTCTCGATGTAGCGCGGCGTTTCAGCTGTATCGCCGAGAGCTTCTCGCAGTTTCTTGATGGCGTTGTAGAGACCCTGTTCAAAATCGACGAAGGTGTTCGCGGGCCAGATTCTCTTCTGTAGTTCTTCCCGGGTGACCACTTTTCCGGGGTGCCCCAATAACATCTCCAAAATCTGAAACGGCTGTTGTTGCAATCGGACCTTCCGGGCTTGCTTGCGAAGCTCCCCCGCTTGCAGATCCACCTCGAACCCATCGAAGCGTAGTGTCCCTCTGGATTGTTGGATGGTCCTCATCGAGGCTCAACACCTGCTTGTCTGCAGAGTCTATCACTTCCGCGGAAAAGCGAATGGCCGCCCAGCTTACATGGCCATCCTTACGCGAAGAGAGAAAACAGACAAAGAACAGACGCTGATTATTGACCGGCTGAGTCATTCGCGCGAGCCTGCGTGGGATCGGCCCAAGAGAGGATAAGTTCGAGGAGAACAACCATGAGCTGTAAAATGAGAAGAATCGGAATTCTCGGTTGGATAGCAATCCTACCCCTAAGCCTGAGTCTTGGGGCCTTGCAGAGTAGAGCGGTGACCTTGCCGTGCACACTAGCCGTCATCCAAAGCATTACTCCCGCTGACACGACAATCATATCGGCCACCGAACAGTCCGACCCAGTTCCGTACTGTGACGTGCGCGGATATGTGACGACCACGAACCCAGGTCCCAATCAGGTGAACTTCGAACTTGGTCTGCCTGCCGCATGGAATGAGCGGTTACTGTTTATCGGCAACGGCGTTTTCGCCGGCAGTCTCGACTTTCCCCAAGTCTTCTTCGACCTCCTCGACACATTCCCTCTTCAGACTCACGTGGCCGCCGGCTTTGCCACCGTGATCACGGATACGGGCCACAAAGGGGCTGGTGACTTCCCCTCGCTAGACGGTAGTTGGGCCCTGAATGACATCGCCAAGCAGAATGATTGGCTTTTTCGAAGCGTGCACGTCGTTACCCTGGCGAGCAAGTCAATGGTCCGCGCGTTCTACGCATCAGAGATGCGTTCCTACTTCGCTGGCTGCTCCACGGGCGGCCGGCAGGCGCTCGTTGAGGCGCAACAATATCCCGCCGACTTCGATGGCGTTATCGCCGGTGACCCCGCTCTAGGTGCGGTTCCGCTCGGCCACAATTGGAATGCGCGGCACATAGCCTCAAACGCCGAGGGATACATCCCCCCCGAAAAGCTGGCCCTGGTGGATGCGGTCGTCATGCAGAGCTGCGATGTTGCAGACGGGGTTGTGGACGGTCTGATCCAGGACTCGCGTAAGTGCACCTTCGATCCCACGAGTCTACTGTGCACACATGGAGACGAAGTGGGGTGCTTGACCAGGGGCCAGGTGGCGACCCTCCAAGCGATCTACGCAGGGGCATCCACGCCCGACGGCCGCCAAGTCTATCCGGGTTTCACCAAAAGCGATCCTATTGGCAATCCAGCTCTAGTCTTTGGAGAGGATGGTTGGGCCTTTTTCATCACAGGTTTCCAGGCGCCGAACGCCCCAGGAACAAGCGAGCCCTGGGTGGGCTCGGACTTTCCTCCGATTAATTTCTTTTATCAAGACCAGTTCCTTAAATACTTTGTGTTAGGCGACCCCGCCTACAATTTCCTCGACTTTAAATTCAATAGCCGTGACATAGCAAAGGCCGAGGCCGTGCTCAATCGTGGCGGGGCTGCCGCAACCAACGCGGACCTGTCGAAGTTCCAGCGCCGCGGTGGAAAGCTGATCATGTATCACGGCTGGAGCGATCCAGCACTGACACCGCTGGAGACGGTCCGTTACTACAACGCGGTCGTGCAACAGCAGGGCGGCCTTAATCGCACGAAACAGTTTGCTCGGCTATTCATGGCGCCCGGGATGCGGCATTGCATTGGCAGCGGTGGCCCAGGTCCCAATGCCTTCGATCCATTACTGCCGCTGATTGATTGGGTCGAGAAGGGCGTGGCGCCTGAACAGATCCTCGCCGCCCATTTCAAGGACAATGACCCGACTACCGGAATCATTACGCGCACGATGCCGCTGTGTCCCTACCCGAAAATGGCGGTGTTTCAGGGCGGAAGTGTCAACCAGGCATCCAATTGGAAGTGCGAGCGCCAATTGAGAGACGACCTGAGCGACGACGAGTAGGTTGTACGAGTCCGATAAACAGCCTCGTCCCACGACCAGACTGACGGGAGTGAAACAGTGCGTTAGGCAGAGCCTCATTTCTGCACCAGCCAACGACTCAGGTGCAAAAACAAGAGGTGTTGAACATTCTTGTCGTTCTTGCTATAGGTGGGCAACAAAGGACCTCTCGGCTACGTCCACGGGAAGCGCTCAGCCAGGACGGAGGATCAGATGAGTCAAAAGACTTTTCCAGCGTGGGTATTGGTGTGCGTGTTCGTGGCCACTGGCAGTGCATCTGCACAGGGCGTCGGCGCCTCCGGGGACATCACTGGGACAGTAAGTGATCCCTCGGGAGCGGCCGTCGCGAAGGCGACGATCCTCGTAGTCGAGACTGACAAAGGCATCCAGCACACCGCCGAAACCGACACAAGCGGAGAGTATCGACTAGCGGGACTGCCGCCGGCGACCTACGACGTCACCGTAAAGATTTCCGGCTTTCAGATGGCAGTCCAAAAGGGCGTGATTCTGACGGTCGGGGCGACGGTCGTTGTGGACTTTCAGCTAAAGCTTGCGCCGGCGTCGGAGATGATTAAGGTGAATGCAGAACCACCGGTCGTGGAAACCCAGAGGGGAAGCCAGTCAAATACCATTACCCAGCAATACATCACCGATCTTCCGATTGACCGGCGCGACTACGTCACCCTCACTTTGTTGATGCCGGGCGTCTCCGATTCCACCCGACTCGCTTCGGACACAGATTTCCGAGTCAAGCAGACGCCCCAAAGCGGGCTCTCGTTTTACGGCAGCAATGGAAGAGGCAACAGCATCACGGTGGACGGCGGTGAAGCGAACGAAGACGCCGGCGGCGTCCGGCTAACGGTTAGCCAGGATGCAGTGCAGGAATTTCAAATCAACCGGAGCAACTATTCAGCTGAGCTGGGCGGAGCCAGCGGCGCGGCGATCAACATCGTCACAAAGTCCGGCTCAAATAAAACGCATGGAACTCTCTACGGTTTCCTCCGCAACGATGGAATGGACGCGCGCAATCCGTATTCCTTCAGCCAGGCGTTACAGCCCGGCGACGCGTTCGTTCCTGCCAATCCCGATAGTCAAGGACAGCCGATCAAGGATTCACTCAGCCGCCGGCAGTTCGGTGGGACCGTGGGCTTCCCCATTCACAGAGACAAGACTTTTCTGTTCGCAGCTTTCGAGGGCTTGCGGCAGAACGCGCAGAATGCAGTCCCCCTGCTGACAAACACGAATATTTTCCGGCCCGATGATGGGATCAAGAATCCGCTCAACAATCAGATGGCGATCATCAACGGGCTGGCCACCTTGTCAGGCAACCCCTCGGTGCCCTGCATAACCGGACAGCCGCCCATCCCTGCGGCCACGTGCGCCGCCGTACTTACGAGCATCTTGACGCTTAGCCCCGCCGCACGCCCGCGGGACGCTTTCATCGTAAGTCAGTTTGAGAACAACGGCGGGCTGTTTGATTACAAGACGCGAGAGTATTTTGCCTCCGGCCGCTTCGATCATCACTTCAACGAAGCCAACCAACTTTCTGTGAATTACCGGTTCGGGCACGACCGGGAGGAGAACCCCGATGTGCAGTCACTGACGGGCTTCTCGCGGGGCAGTTCCATTCATAACTACGACCACACGCTCCAAGCCGCATGGTTTCATCTCTTCAGCCCACGAACGCAGAACGAAGCGCACGTGCAGTGGAACTACAACAGCTTTGACGTCATTCCCAATGAGCCAGGGGAGGTGGGACTCGATATACCGGGCTTTGCGAATTTGGGGACGAACATCTTCCTGCCTAGCTTGACCATCGCGCGCCGCTACGAACTCGCGGACAACTTTACGATGATCCGCGGCCATCACACGATGAAGTTCGGCGGTTACTTTCTCTACCGGGGCAATCACACCGAGTCGCACACGCTCTTCCCGGGGCGTTTTGTTTTTGGCTCATTGCCCGGAGGCTTGCTCTCGCCGTGCCTTGTGGCGTCTCCTAATTCCACGACCCCTAATCCCTGTGGGCTACCGACGTCCGGAGCGAGTATCAATTCGCTGCAATCCGTTTCGCTCGGGCTCCCGCAGTTTTATCAGCAGGGCTTCGACAATCCCGTTTACAACCTCCCGCGGCCGTTTGGCGCCGGCTATTGGCAAGACTCCTGGAACATCTGGCCGAACTTCACGCTCAACTACGGCCTCCGGTACGAAATCGACGCCCAGTATGGACCGCTCAGTACGGACAAGAACAACTTTGCTCCCCGTGTATCCTTTGCGTGGGACCCGTTCAAGAACCATAAGACCGTGATTCGTGGCGGCTACGGGATTTTCTATTCTCAAGTCTATGGCCAGATTGCCAATGTGGCGCAGACGCTCGGAGTTTTGGATCCCGCTGGGAGGCCGGTGACAGACTTGACCACCTGTTCGGCTAGTCTGAACACTTGCTTCCGACAGATTGCGCACATCTTCGCGCCCCTCACCGGTATTCCGGTCCCAACCGGGGGAGTGCTGAGGCTTTTCACAGGCGCCCCAAATCCTCCGGCGTTCTCGTCGGCGGTTGTTTTCCAGACGCTGTTTGCACAGGGAAGGATTGCTTGTACGACACCGGCGCCCGGGAATGATGCTTGCATCACTCCGACTGACGTGACCCAGTTCCAGTGCATAGACCCAGCAAATCCATCGGGTCCGCCTATTCCTTGCATCAGCATTACCCATGCGGGTCCTGTTCCTCCGCTGACGGTACTGTTCAGAGGCCAGCCGGACTACCGGAACCCGTACTCGCAACAGGCGGAGTTTGGAATCGAACGCGAAATTGTGAAAGGACTGTCCGTTTCAGTCAGCTACACCTACGTTCACACCATCGGACTCCCCGTGGCGATTGACACCAACCTGCTGCCGGCACCGTTCGCGCCTACCGGGCCCGCTGGGATTCCGATTCGGCAGTGGAGTACGAGTGCGGGCCAGCCCTGTGCGGGGGCAAACATCTTCACTTGCTTTGTGAATCCGTTTCTTCTCCAAAACAACCAGTATTCGTCAGCGGGGTCAGCGCTTTACCACGGTGGCATTCTGGAAATCAAAAAGCGCTTCAGCGATCACTTCACTTTCTTCGGAAGCTATACGTACAGCCAAGCCATCGACGAAGTGACCGATTTCAACAGCGACTTTGGTCCCATGGATCAGACGAATCTGGCCGGAGAGCGCGGTCGTTCTACATTTGATCAGAGGCACAAAGTGGTGTTTGCGGCCGTGCTAGAGAGCCCCTCGAAAAACCGCGTTCTTTCTGGCTTTCAACTGGCTCCCATCGTCCGGTACAACAGTCAGCATCCTTTCAATTTGTTGGCGGGGACGAACGTCAACAACGACCGACATTCCACCAATGACCGTCCGCCGGGAGCGGGGCGCAACACGGGGATCGGTCCGGATTACCTCACCTTCGACATGCGCCTAAGCCGCGCGTTCAGGCTAACGGAAAAGGCCAGCGTGCAATTGATGGCCGAGGGGTTCAACATCTTCAACCGGACGAACCTTGCGAGCGTCAACAATGTTGTGGGCGTCATCGCCCCGCCGTTTGACCTGAGCGGGACGGAAGCAGCGTCGCCGAGCCAGCCGCTGGGATTTACTTCGGCGTTTGCGAAGCGCGAGGTTCAGCTAGGCGTCCGATTCAATTTCTGAGGATGGCTGGCGAGACAGAACGTTTGGAGTGTGGTGTGGAAACGTTCCCATACGAAAAACACACGATTTTGGCTCCGTCGACTTACGGCGGGAAGTTCATGCGGCGGAGGAGGTCTTGGAAGCGCGGGTCAGAGCGCAGGGCATTGAGCCCGGGATCGGTCTTGAGCCATGCCATCCATGGTGCGCGCTCCGCATATGCGGTTTCCAGGCACCGGAAAGCTTCGTCTCTCTGGCCCAAAGCTGCGTAGATTCCGCCGACAAAATACGGCGTTACGTATCGTTGTTTGGAGAGCTCATTCAACCGCTCCAAGATCTTTTGGGTGTCGTCCCGATACCCAGCCCGAGCACACGCCGCTCCGAGCAGCGCGAGGAACAACGGAGCGTCCTGCGAAAGCTCAACTCCCTTTCGCAGTGCGGCGATGGCGGGCTCATGCATCGACTTCTGCAGGTAACCAGAGCCAAGCAGGCAATGCGCGAGTGCAAAGTTCGGATCCAACTCAAGCGTTCTCTGCACATGCTCAATCAGCTGATCGAAACGGTGGGCGAAATAATAGACGAATCCTAAAGTCGTGTGGATGATGCTGGAATGCGGATCCAGCCGGATGGCCCGTTTGTCCTCGGTGTAGCCCTCCTCGTAGCGTCCCATTAAGCCGAGAAAGAAGCCGAACCTCTGATGCGCTGTCGCATAACGCGGGTTCAGTCCAATTGCCCGTTCAAATTCTCTTTCCGCAGCCACGAAGTCGTAGTCATAAAACATGGTGGCAAACGCCAGCGACGCGTAGGCTTCCGCTGAGCTGGTGTGACTACCGAGAATTCCGTCCGTATGTCAACCAGCATCCTTATGGCACGCTAATCGCAGATCTCGTCGATCACACTGGTTTCGTTGTTGGGCAAGCTTATCGGAGTCTAAAGACTGGCAGTGTCTGCCTCGCTCAGTCGACGAGTGCATCGAAGTGCAGGGAGTTCGAGTCGCGAAGGAATCGCTTTTTGGATCAGCAAAAGTTTGGTCAAGGAAAGCAGACGTGAACGAACCGGCTTGCTCCGGCTAAGCGGCGCGTCGCAGGTATCGGTGGTGTAATCCCCCGACCTGGGGAATCGACACCACGCGCCCCTGCGCCGGCGGTTCCACCGCTCTGGGCTCCGGCGCGTCTTTGCCCAAAGCTAAATGAGTACGCGACCGCTGATAGTAGGAAAAATAGCTTTGCAGGGTCCGACGCAACGATCTCTGGTTCCACACCATAACGTGGTCCAGGCACTCGCGTCGGATGGAGCCCACCAACCGTTCCGCAAACGGATTTTGCCAGGGAGATCGCGGCGCAGTAAGCACTTCCTCCATGCCCATATCTCGGGTCATGGCGGCGAAGTCTTTTCCGTAGATGGCATCTCGATCGCGCAACAGATATCGCGGCGCCTGGTCCCAGGGAAACGCTTCCCGCATCTGCTGCATGGTCCACTCCTCTGTGGGGTGTTCTGTCACCCCGAAGTGCACCACGCGGCGTCGCTCATGCGATAGGACCACGAAGACGAACAGGACCCGGAAGGTCGCCGTCGGCACGGTGAAAAAATCGATGGCCGCGGTCTGCATAAGATGATTCGTCAGGAAGGTTCGCCAAGTCTGGGAAGGCGGCTTGCGGGGCCGAGGCAAATATTTGGCCACCGTGGATTGCGCCACGGCAATCCCCAACTTGAGCAGTTCTCCGTGAACGCGGGGTGCACCCCACAAGGGGTTCGCTTGGCTCATGCGCCGAATTAGACCACGAATGTGCGCCGCAACTTCTGGCCTTCCGGGAAGGCGGCGCGATTTCCTAGTCCAATGCCAGGCGAAAGCTCTGCGGTGCCAACGGAGGACCGTGTTGGGCTGAACCATCTGCAGACATCGCCGCCAACTGGACCAGAATCGCGACAACACAACCCACAAGAGTCGGTCGCAGCGGTGGAGGTGCAAGCGACGCGGCGCATTCTTTTGGAAAACCGCAAGTTGGTGACGAAGCGCGAGGATCTCCGCCTGCAAGGCCGCACGCGTTCGAAAACTGGAGGCCACCAAAGCGAAAAGGGCGACGAAAAGAGAGCTCATCGTGGTAGCCACCATGATCTCACGAATGATCGGAACCTCTTTGTTTTCAGATAGGACGGAATTTTCGGTAACCACAGGCCGCGGTGGCCACAGAAGCGTAGTTGTTACAACCAGTGACGATTGTTACAGACAATTAACGCAAATAAGTATTGACGAGTACTGGCGAGTTCGTGTAAAAATTCTCTCCTCCAGCCAGCCCGCCAACCCGTTCGGCGGCAACATTCGTCTGCGCCTGCCCGTGTTGTCGAACGGTTCCGTGGACCACTACTCGGAGGACGCTTGCGAACTATCCGCTCGTTTTAGCAGCTACAACTTCCTGACTTCTGCCATCAAGCAAAGATCCTGAAGTCCATAAGCCGTTCACCATGTTTCTGCAGTGATCGCGGGCTCCGACTTCGTTTCTGCAGAGTCCCGACCGTAAAGCATAAGTACTAAAGTTCTAGCGACACAGGTATTGACTAGCTATATAAGACATACTCGTTCGGGAAATTGGGAGGATACTTTCGTGACGATCAAGCCGAGGAGTTTGCAACTATTGTGTCTGCCGCTATGCCTGCTCGCCGTCGCCTCTGGCTTTTGCCAAACAGCGCCCCCATTTCCTAATCAGAGGACTGTCTGTACGTTCGATGCAGTGCGCGAGCAACAGCGCGCGGCCTCGGCTCAGAGCTTTCCCGCTCCGGTGGTACAAGCCATGCTGGTGAACGGAACACAAGTGTGGTCGGCACTGTCACCCAACACGACGCCGCTGCTACATCCGGGCGACGTAGTCACCCTTAAGGGCAGCGGCTTCGGCGCCGGCCCCGACATCGATTTCAGCAAAATAATGATCGGCAACAGCCGTGTGCTCGAGACCGATTTGAAAATGTACAAACAGCAGCTCGACCTGCTCTCCCAAGTGAACTACGAGGTCCCAACGACCCACAGCACGTGGAACAAGGATATCCAGAGCTGGACCGACAGCCAGATTGTCTTTACTGTTCCAGTGCATGCCAGCAAGGGGCCTCTGCAACTGCAAATTCAGAAGCGTACCGGCTACCTGGAGTCGCTGCTGAATCCGGCAGAACCCCTCAATATCATCGATGCGCAAACCTACCGCATCCCGACCAATCAGAACTTCAGTTACCCCTGTGACGTGGTGTCCACACTGACTCCACAGACCAACGCCATCACTCCAATAAGCGTTAACGTCAGCAACTCGAATTTCAACGACCTCGCGCAGCTTGGCCGGCAGATCTTTTGGTCCTACGACTTCAACCTCGGGCTGACGCACCATCTGCGCAATCTCGACTGGCCGAGTATCTTCGCCCTCAAAACCACGGATCCGATGACCGGCCAGAGAGCGGATCCCAGTATCCTGTTCAATGCTTACCCCACGGCTGCGGCCGAGGATCCGGCTGAAGCTTATTCCGATGTTTCTTTTAACCCGTACCCGCAGCCCGATCCGATCCCCGGTTTTCTGCTCCTCTTCCCGCAGCGGCTCTCAGGGACAACCAGTTCCACCGGTCGCGTAGGTTACCGTTATGCCCAGTCTGTCGATCCCTACACAGGCCAGGGACAGTGGCCGGGTTTCAACTGCGCGTCTTGTCACGGTTACCGGATCAGTTACGAGAAGGGCAGCCAGACCTTGAACCAGGTCTTTCCCGGGTTGCCTAATCCGGGCTGGAGCATGAAGTGGTCGGTGCTCAGCACCACCGGCACCCCCACGTTCCAAGGAGTAGTTGGCACCGAAGCAGGGCCGGCTTGGGCGCCGGGCAATGTCACGGTCGATAAGACCGCGCTGCTCTACGCGGTACCGGCGGGCGCGGGCGAGCACACGATGGTCCGCGCATCCAATGACGGCAGCCTGTACGAGAACGACTATCAGTTCTCACCGGTCGCTATTCCCAACGTCACGAACTACATGGCGATCCGCCGTTCGCTGTCGCACACGGAATCCTACGTCGGCTTCGAGGGTTCCTACATTCACTCTGAAGAACCGGACGGCGCGCTCGGGTCGATGGATGCGCACTCACTGCAAGCGCTCACCGCCTATATGACGACACTGGACGCCCACGATGGCGACTTGCGCAACGTGGGTCTGTACCGTTGGCTCAAAGCCAATCAGCTCCTTGGCACGCAGGCCGGCGACGCCGCTCTATCCGAGGGTGCATTCGTCAGCGCCGGATGGCAGTCTTATTCCGGGGTCGCCGGCGCCGTCGCTAAAGGCAAAGCGATGTTCAGCCGCGACTGCGGCAGCTGCCACAGCGACAGCCTAGGCGCCAATAGCAACGAGCGCATGTTCCGTCTCGACCAGGTGGGGCGGTTCTTCGAGCCGACTATCTATCAGCAACAACAGCAATCTATTCGCGCTACATTCCTTCGCGACGAGTATTGGGTAGAGTCCCGCGGCCTGCTCAGCGACGGCCATGTGCGCAACCTGGAAGACCTCGTCAACCCGGACCGTTGTACTGAAGGCACCGCTCTTTACAATCAGTACTACACCCTGCATCAGCCGGTCCGACCCGCTCCGGGAAGTCCGGACCAGCCGACGCCGGCGCCGGACCTGAACCGCAAGGGCGACGTATTTCGCGTGTACCGCTCGTCTGACACCTTTGGCGCCGGAGCTGAGCGGAACCTCTTCATCACACTGCACAAGTATTTTGTAACGATGCCCGGGGACAACAACTACTACTATTGGGACTACCAGACCATGCGTAAGAACTATGGCGCCGAGATGGGTGCGCCGGGGCCCATCGGCCTGCCGGCAGCACCGCATCCATGGTGCACGCAGTCGCGCACCGACATCCTGCCACTGGTCGAGTACGTGCTAACGCTTTAGTGTCCAGTGGAGGAAGTGGCAGCAGTCGCGCGACACGATGAGATCGCGCTTGCGACCAAACCGACCGCATGTCGTGTTTATATATGTTAAGTGGAGCAGCTTCGGACGCAGTTCACTGGCCGTTGGCCCGCTGCCACGAAGTTGTAGGTCTGAAGCCCACGACCGGTGTGATTAGCAGCGTTGCAGTGATGCTGAACGCACCCCACTTTCGATGCTGTTGGACCCATTGCTCACTCCGTATCAGACGTTTCGGTTGTGCTCGGCATACTAGCGACGATCAGCAGTTTGGCTCTCGAATTAATAACGAAGTCGGCTTGTAGGAAGTGATCTCCGCGCTTGGCATCGATCTTGGAGGTGTAAGTATCACGTATTGAGGTGATGCCACACCCGCACGCCTCGTTCCCATGACCCTCTGCTTGAGCAGAAGGTCAACGGTGAAGAGCGATTCTTCTTACTCTATTTCAGTTCAATGAGATGGCGCGCCCCGCAGGACTCGAACCTGCGCCATTCTGCTTAGAAGGCACGCAGCACAAATCTCAAAGTACCGCTTCCGGCGTCGCTTACGAGGAAGCGGGTCACCTATCTCGCCCTTGAACTGGACCGAAAGTGGACTGAAACCCATGTTCTCATGTCTTAACGAGAGCATCGTGGCGTCTGCGGAGAACTCCTGGTTCAATTCGAGTTTCCACTGCAAACGTTCGCGGCAGAAAATCGCTCTGTTTTTGGCGCGGACGACACTTTGGCGAGGGACGCGGCGGAGTGTAGAATCCATCGTCATGCTGCGCGACAGTTTTTCGGTAAATGCGAAGCAGCGAGCCCGTAGGCCATTTGTAGGCCAAAAGTAATCCCGAATTAGGATATCTTCTTATTCATCAATGAATATAATTAATCATTCAGTAGATGTCGTACTGCTCCCAGTGCAACGTGGCATCGGACTGGATGACGATGTGCTTATGCGCGGTTTGCTCGAGTTCGTCGATGAGCATGGACTCGCGGGTCTTCAGGGCTTTTGCGATTTCAGGATTCACGCGGATCGTGAGGTTCGGGCCTTCGTGATCGGCGGTAGCCATCTTCCGCGCTTCGGCCTGGATTTCGTAGCAGAGCGTGGGGATGGACTTGACCATGCCGGAGCCGGTGCAATACGGGCAGGGCTGGCAGAGCACGCGCTCGAGCGCCTGCTTGGTGCGCTTGCGGGTGATGCAGACGAGGCCGAACTCGTTGAAGGAAAGCGCTTTTGACGGAGCCTTGTCTTCCTCGAGAGCCTGCTGCAGCGCGGACAAAACCCTCTCACGGTTGCGGCGTTCCTCCATGTCAATGAAATCGACGACGATGATGCCGCCGAGGTCGCGCAGGCGAATCTGCCGGACGATCTCCTTGACGGCTTCGAGGTTGGTCTTGACGATGGTGTCTTCGAGGCGCGTGGAGCCCTTGCCGACGAATTTGCCGGTGTTGACGTCGATGGCCACGAGCGCTTCGGTGTGGTTGATGACGATGTAGCCGCCGGACTTGAGCCAGACTTTGGCGCGCAAGGCTTTGTCGAGCTCGTGCTGGATGCCGAACTCTTCGAAAATCGGCGTTTCCTTGGTGTAGAGCTTGACCTTGTTGACGAGCTTCGGCTGGAAGCGGCTAACGAACTCAACGATTTTGCCGTACTCCTCTTCGTTGTCAATCCAAATGCCGGTGAAATCGTCGCTAACGTAATCGCGGAGGATACGCTCGACGAGGTTGAGGTCGCGGTGGAGCAGTGAGGGAGCTTTGCGCTGCTCGCTGCGTTCCTTGATTTCGTTCCAGGTCTTGCCGAGGAACTCGATGTCGGTGCGAATCTCGTCATCGGTGGCTCCGCCCGCGGCGGTGCGGACGATGAAGCCGCCGGGATAGGCGCCGCCGGCTTCACTGACGAGACGGCGAAGCCGCGAGCGATTTTCGGCGGAGATAATTTTACGCGAGACGCCGGTGTGATGGACCGTGGGCATGTAGACCAGGAAACGGCCCGGCAGAGCGACATGGCTGGTAATGCGCGCGCCCTTTTTGCCGAGAGGCTCCTTGGCGATCTGGATGACGACGTCCTGGCCGGCCTTCAGCATTTCGGAAATGAGCTGCGGGCGGCGCGACGGACCGGAACGGCCTCCCTGATAACCACGATCATGCCTGGGACCGCCGCTGGGACGGCGTTCGAAACGCGGTCCGCCGCTGCTGGGGCGTCCGCCGCGGTCAGGACGTGCGCCACGGCTGTCGGGTCGGCCTCCGCGGCTATCCGGGCGTCCGCCACGGCTATCGCGTCCACGGTCGCGTCCGCCGCTGCGGAACGGCCGCTGGAAACGCGAACGCGGATTGCCGCCGATGCGGGCAGAGTCGCGCGGGAAATCTTCGCGTGGAGCCGCTGAGCCTCCAACGCGCGGGGCACGCGTTTCACCGGGGAGGAGAATCACGTCGTCTTCGATGGCTGCCGCGCCTTCCACAACGGGTTCGCCGGGGGCCGCAGAAATCACTTCCTCTTCGACGTGCCCGATTTCGGCGTGCTCGTGTTCCCCATGTTCATGCTCGCCGTGTCCGTGCTCGCCATGAGTTGCGTCGTGTTCGGCGTGTTCTTGGGCCACATCCGCAGCGAATTCCGCCCGATTGGCCGCGCGTCCCGCTTCGACTTCCTCGGCTTCTTCCTCGGAGAGTTCCGAAACTTCAGCGGACTGCGTTTCTTCTGCTTCTTCCGTTCCAACTTCGGCTTGTTCTTCCGCCTCTTCTTCGTCGAATTCGGCGCCGCCGACGATGGCATCGGCTTCCGCTTCTTCTTGTGTTTCTTCGTGTTTGGCCTCGACGAAACCGGAAGCGAGTGCGGCCACCTGATCTTCGTTCAGTTCAAGGTCATTGCGGACAGCTTCAGCATCGTTTCCAGCCGTCGCTCGTGACGGTTCGACGGCTGCGCTGCCGTCGGCGGATGCTTCTTCCTCCGCGCCCGCAGATTCTCCCGCGGGTGCTCCTTCGACTTCAGCACCGGCATCGGCCAGGAGCCAGCGGGGCAATCCGCCGGAGAACCGGCGAGGAACGCTGCTGCCGCTCGGAGAGGTGGTGGGCGGATTCCCGGTTGCACGAGGAGTAATTTCCTCGACGACTGTCTGCTCCGCACCGCGTGTTTCGTGCTCCACGAAGGGAGCAGGTGCGGGTGCAACTGCAGGCTTGCCGCGATACTTGGCCAGCGATTCACCCGGAAGAATGATCTCTTCCTCGGTGACATTGGTCAGGGAAGGGGCCGGGCTGCGCGGCGCTTCCGGACGCCGATTGTCGTAACTGCGCGGCTGTCCGCCGCGATTGTCATATCCGCGGGACTCGCCACCTTGCGGTGATGCATATTTTGAGGGAGGCAGATTGCGCCCGCCCGCCGGGCCGGCCTGCGGGCGTCCGCCGCGATGGCGTCCGCCACGCCGTCCCCAACGGCCACCCCGGCTGCGATCACCACCCCGGTCACCGCCACGGTCTCCGCCTCGGTCGCGGTCACTGCCGCGGCCAAAATTCTGGCTGGGGCGGTCGCTACCGCTGCGGGCGGGATAGTTTTGCGTGGGATTGTAATGCGGCGCGAAGTTCTGGGGCGCGGAAGCGTTGGAATCCGGCTGGCGTTCCTCTCCCACTTCGGCGTGGCGGTCTTCCGTGGGAGCGGACTGAAACGTGTCGTGATGTTCACCAAGATGTTCGCCTTCCGTGGCGGACGCTTCATCGTGAGAAGCGTGTTGCTCCTCATCGTGATGAGCTTCGTCCTGGTGGAACTCCTCGTGGTGCGCTTCTTCGTGGTGCTCGCTGGCCCGGGCCAGGGATTCACCGGGAAGCAACTCGACCGGGGAACCATTCGCGGGGGGCAGTGAAGCCATGGAAGTTTGCGGCTGTTCGTGCGGATGGCCGGGATCGTAGTCCTCGAGGTTTTCGAAAACGTCGCTGACGTACAGGAAGGCGTCGCCGTCGAGCCCAATGTCCACGAAGGCGGACTGCATGCCTGGGAGGACGCGGGTGACTTTTCCTTTGTAGATGCTGCCGACGAGCGCGAATTCTTTTTCCCGCTCGATGTAGATTTCGACTAACTGGCCTTCTTCGAGAATCGCGACCCGCCGTTCGTGGGAGGCCGCGGAGATAACCAATTCTTTCGACATGAAAACTCCTTATGCGTGACCCCGGCATGGCCGGAATCACTCTTCTGTGCGGCCCCGGCTTGGCCGGGACCGACAGGACGCATCGCCGCGAGCTTTTGCCCGTCGGAGTTCCCAAAAATCGGCGCCGCTCCCGGGAATGCCGGGACGCACGTTGGCCACACTTGTAGGGAAATGGCTTGGCGTTCGAAGCCAGAGGGGTTGGCCGCTTGGCGGCCACCGTCAGAAAAGACGTTCCTCAGTCTGTCGAGGCTGGTCCGTCGCCGGAAACGAGCCGGGCGATCGGCGGACGATGCTGTCCTCACTCTAAAATCCTTCTTACTTGCGACCCCGGCGGGGCCGGGATCAACAAATCCAATTTCTTCTCCGGTGCGCTCCGCTGAAGCGGAAACGTCACACCGCACTGGCGGCTTGGTCAGTTGACGAAGCGGCGAAGCCGGACATTCATCACCAGGCCAATCGCCAGGAAAACAAACAACGTGGCGGAACCCCCGTAACTCATCAACGGCAACGGGATGCCGGTTACCGGCATAGCGCCGATCACCATTGCCACGTTTACCAGTACATGGAACCCAAGCGCCGCTGCAACGCCCATGACCAGAAACATTCCCGCGCGATCTTTCGCGCGTTGAGCATTCTGCACCAAACGCAGCAGAAGCGCCATATACAGCCCCAGAGCCAGAAGCACGCCCTTGAATCCCTGTTCTTCAGCCCACGCCGACATGATGAAATCCGAATACCGGACGGGGATGTAGCCCAGTTGGTTCTGACTGCCATTGCGGAATCCTTTGCCCCAGAAGCCGCCGGAACCCACGGCAATCTTCGATTGCAAAAGTTGATAGCCGGCGCCCTTGGCGTCCTCTTCCGGGTGCAGGAAAGAAGTGATCCTTTCCCGCTGATACGGTTTGAGGATTCGCCTGCTAATGGGAGAATAGAAAACAGCGCCCACCAGCAAAATCCCGGCCAAGGAAAACACCGCCGCGTGCTGCCACTGCAAGCCCGCTAGAAATGCGCCGACCACCAGCATAGGGATCAGCACGAGCGCCGTGCCCAAATCGGGCTGCTTGAGTATCAAGACCAGCGGAACACCCACCAACAATCCTGCTTTAATCAGGTCACGCAAATCAAGCTGATCGGAGCGCACTTCCGCGAAGAAGCGTGCCAGCACAATGATTATAATCAATTTAACCATTTCTGACACCTGAACAAGCTCACCCAGAACCGGGATGGGGATCCAGCGCTTGGCGCCGAAATGGGTGTGCCCGAACAGAAGAACCGCGACGAGAGCTGCTAGGCCAACGAGATAGAGGAGTGGAGCTTGGTCGAGAATCAGATGATAGTCCAGGCGGGAAAGCGCGAACATCAAGACGAAACCGATAACCAGCCAGCGCACTTGCTTCATGTGCATGCCCGCAAGCGAGCTGCCGTGCGTGGCGGAATAGATTTCGACCACGCCCAGCGCGCAAATCGCGGCGAGAATGGCGAGCAGCCACCAGTCGTAATCGCGCGTTCCCGGTGCGTCTTTCATGAGTGAAGTCGAAAGTCCAAAGTCCAAAGTTGAAAGACGGAAAAAAGCCCCGTGGTTCTGAGGGCAGGGACTCGAGAGCTTCGCCTTTTTTGAAATAAGATCATGAAATCCTTCAGCGCTGCGGCTCCGCGCTGGCGCGTGCCGGCGGCATGACCGCGGCGCTGTCCTCCGGCTTCAGGGCGGCCCGCGGAGCAATCGCCGCCGCCGAACCCTTCCCAGGTACATCGCTCTTGCTCTCCGCGGTGTACTGACCCTGCGTCTTTTTGTTTCTCTTGTCGTAATAGACTTTGATGATGTCTTTGACTACGGGCCCGGCCGCTTCGCCACCATGTTTTCCGCTCTCCTGTACCAGCACGGCCACGACAATTTCCGGGTTGCGACGCGGGGCGTAGCCAACAAACCACGCATTATCCTCGAATTTTTTCTGTTTCCCAAATTTTTCGCGCGTCGCGTAACCGATCACCTGCGCGGTTCCCGATTTTCCGCTTACTTCGATTCCCGGCAGCCTGACGTTTCGCGCCGTGCCACCTTCTTCGTTCACAACGCCGTACATTGCGTCGGTTATTTTCTCCACAGTCGGCTCGGAAAGCGAGAACCGCTCTTCACCAACATTCGGCGCGTCTTTCAGCAGGTGAGGCTGCTTGAAAACGCCGCCCATGGCGATCCCGCCAATCGTCCGCGCGAGCTGCAGCGGAGTGGTGGTGACGGCGCCCTGACCGGTGGACACCGAGATCGTCTCACCGGCATACCACTTGCGATGAAAGACGCGCTCGGCCCATTCGGCGGAAGGCATCAGCCCGGGCTCCTCCGAGGGCAGATCGATTCCGGTTTTATGTCCTAAGCCCAGTTTAGTGCCGTAGTAGGAAAGACGATCAATGCCCAAGCGCATTCCCACGTTGTAAAAAAAGATGTCGCAAGACTCGAGAATCGCTTTGTGCAAGCCCACCACGCCGTGAGAGCTTTTCCCGTAAACCCAGCACTTGAACTGCCGGCGGTAAAAAGTGGCATAACCCGGGCAAAATGCGGTGAAATTCTCCGGAGGGTTCTTGTCCTCCAACATGGCCGTAGCTGTGATGATCTTGAAAACAGACCCCGGCGCAAGCTGCGCCTGGATCGCGCGGTTGAGCAACGGAAGTTGCGGGTCTTCGTTGAGATTCTTCCAGTCGTCCGCCGAGATACGCACTGCGAAATCGTTGGGGTCCAGGGCGGGATGGCTCACCATCGCCAATACTTCTCCGGTGCGCGGGTCCAGTGCGACTGCCGCACCTGGGCGCGGCCCCAAAGATTGCTCCGCGATCTGCTGCAAGTCGTAGTCGATGGTTAGCTGAATCTGTTTGCCGGGAATGGCTTCCTGGGTTGAAAGGCGTTCCACTTCTTTGCCAATGCTGTTTACGACGACGCGCCGCATGCCGTCCGTGCCCTGAAGCAGGTCGTTGTACTGGCGCTCCAAGCCGGTCTTTCCCGCGAAGTCGCCGGGGCGCAGCTTGCCGTTGCTTGCTTCAATCTGCTGTTCGCTGACTTCACCAACGTAGCCCGCGGCATGAGCCAGGAAGCCGCCCGGCAAGTATCGCCTGCGGGAGACGGATATCATTTCCAGGACTGGAATGTCCGAGCGATGCGATTCGATGAAGGCGATGTCCGCGGGCGAGGCGTCGGGCTTGATAATGATTGGCTGGAATTTCGGGAGATTCTTTGTATTGGCGAGCTGATCCCGCAAATCATCCAAGCGGATTCCCAGACCGTCCGCGATGCCCGGGAGATGCTTTTCCACCAGAGCCGGATCATCACGAAGGAGGAGCACGCTGAACGCCGGCCGATTGTCCACGAGAACGCGGCCATCGCGGTCCAGCATGCGGCCGCGCGGCGCAATTACGGGAATGTAGCGCACACGATTGCGCTCAGCCAGCGAGCTATACCTGTCGGCGTCGATGACCTGGAGCTTCCAGAAGCCGATCAGCAAGACGCCGATCATTCCCACGATGATGTAGGAAGCCACGGCCAGCCGCGCTTGCGGCAATCGATTGTCGTTGCGGAACCAGTACGACACGAAAACCCCGCGCGCGAGTACTTTTATCTCAGGGCTTTCCGCCCGGTCCGGCACAATTTTACTAAACTGGCCGCACTAAACTCGCGTCACGAAAAATCCACAGCGTGGGTTTCGAGTTGACCCCGATCCGTTCGAGGTCACGCCGAAAATGTCCGTCGAAAATTTCCTCGACCTGGGAAACGAAAAAATCTCCCGGAGCGCCCGAATCACCGCCGGACTGAAGCTGCGTGAAGCAGCATGAGTCCTTTTAAAAGTATCACCTGCTTGAGCGGGCCGCAAGCCGTCCCGGAGTACAGGTTCCAGGAGTGCATTGGTTTTCTTGCATCGTCGAGGTGCTGCGCTTGTTGCCGTGGCTCGGGTATCACGCTATCGTAGGCAATTCACTTATGACTCCTGAAACGAACAGGGAAAAGCCGCTGCGGCTGGCGCTGATCGGCATGTCCGGCGCCGGGAAGACGTTCTGGACAAAGAGGTTAGCTGCGAGTGGGTATCCCGCGGTTTCTTGCGACGACCGCATCGAGGAAAAGCTCGTGCCTCGGCTTGCGGCCGGCGGATATGCGGGCATCAACGGCGTCGCGGCGTGGATGGGCTGGCCGGACTCCGCCACCTACACCGAGCGCGAGTCCGAGTACTTGGCCGAGGAGATTCATACGTTGGATGAAATTTTGACGGAGCTCGAGAAGCAGCCGGAGAAATCCCTGGTGCTCGATACGACTGGAAGCGTCATCTACACCGGGAACAATTTGCTGATGCGTCTGCGGCGCCAGATGACGATCGTGCATCTAGCGGCTTGCGCGGAGGAGCAACAGCTCCTGATCGAAAGATATTTGAACGATCCGAAGCCGGTGCTGTGGCGCGGCGCGTTTCAACCAAAGCCGGGAGAAGGGCCTCGGGAAACAGTGGCGCGTTGTTATCCGGCTCTGATTGCCGCGCGGCGCCAGAGTTATGAAGCGCTCGCGCATTGCACGCTGCAAGTCGCCGCGTTGCGCGATGGATCGCTGGATGCCCCCGCGTTCCTGAAAATGATTCAGTGCAAAACGGGAAACCCGCGATGAGCGAAATTCATTGAGATACCGGAGCACATCGCGCAAGGCCCCGCTTACCTCGCTTCGCGGCGCGGTGCTGCGCGGGCTTGCGCCCGACGGCGGCCTATACATGCCGGTGGAGATTGCGCGGCATTCGCCCGAGGAACTGGAGGAATTTCGCGGTCTGCCGTTCACGGAAGTTTGTTTCCGCGTGGCGAGGCCGTTCGCCACGCCGGATGTTCCTGAAGAAGTGCTCTGGCAACTGGTGAGCGAGGCGATCAACTTTCCCGTGAATCTGGTTTCGCTTTCGCCCGGCCTGCACATCCTGGAGCTGTTTCACGGGCCGACGCTGGCGTTCAAGGATTTCGGCGCGCGCTTCATGGCGCGGCTGATGGGCTATTTCGTTCGTGGCGAAACGCGCCCTCTTACCGTGCTGGTGGCGACTTCCGGAGACACGGGCAGCGCCGTGGCGCATGGTTTCCTGCGCGTTTCGGGAATTCGCGTGGTGATTCTCTATCCTTCGAAGCGCATCAGCGAAGCGCAGGAGAAGCAATTCACCACGCTCGGCGAAAACATCACCGCGCTGGAAGTGGCGGGCACGTTCGACGATTGCCAGAGGTTGGTGAAGCAGGCTTTCTCCGATGCCGAGCTGAACAAACACGCGTGGCTGACTTCCGCCAATTCCATCAATATCGGGCGGCTGCTGCCGCAGATGTTTTATCACGTGGCGGCCTACCGGCAGTTGCCGGTGGCTTCGGTGCCGCTGATCGTTTCCGTGCCCAGCGGAAACTTCGGCAACCTGACGGCGGGAATCTTCGCCAAGCGCATCGGCTTGCCAGTAGCCAAGTATGTAGCCTCAACAAACGCCAACGATGTAGTGCCGGAATATCTGCGGACGGGGGAGTTTCATCCGCGCGCGGCGCAGGCGACCTATTCGAATGCCATGGACGTAGGCAACCCAAACAATTTTCCGCGCTTGCTCGATTTGTGCCGCAACCGCCTTGAATACGTGCAAAAGGAAATCTGGGGCCACGGCGCAACGGACAAAGAAACGCTTGCCGCGATGAAGATGCTCCACGACCGCTTTGGCTACATCGCCGACCCGCACACGGCCGTGGGCGTGCTAGGTTGGGAAGCTTACAAGCTGGAACACGCGGAGCCCGCACAGGGCTTGGTGCTGGCTACAGCTCATCCCGCGAAATTCGCGGACGTGGTGATGAAAGCCATCGGCACCGCGCCTCCGCTTCCCGACCGCCTTGCCGCCTACTTGAAATGTGACAAGCTTTCGCTGTCCGTTTCGAGCTCCTACGACGAATTCAAACAGTTTCTTCTCACCCAATAAGCAACCAAGAACTCCATCAGCGATCTAGTGGCGACCAGAGTGGGGCGAATCGCTAGTTCTTGCGCAGGCGGTCGAGCAGAAGGAAGAGAAAAACGGCGACCACCGCGTTAACGAGGGCGGCGACGAAGAGGTGCATGTTAATCCACGGTTCCGGCTGCGCCAGCAGAATGCGGCGCGTAAGAACCATCAGGCCTTGATGCGTCAGGAAGAAAGCGGCTGTGAGCGCGAAGCGCGCCGCGGGATGTTCCGTGTCCAGTCGCGCGCCGATCGAGGAAGCGAGATACCCAATGATGGTTTTCGCGATGCCGTGTAGCCCCAGCGGTACCGTGGGGCCGCTAAGGCTGTCTTGCAGTAGACCGATGACCATGCCCAGGAGAAGTCCGGTGGAAGGATTGCGCCGGCTGAGGCCGAAATAAATCGTCACGAGCAAAGGCAAATCGAGGATGGCGGCCTTTGAAAAATGAATCGGGAACGATGCCTGAATGACCAGCGCCAGCAGCGTGGCGATGATGATCGCCCCCGCGCGAAACTTGTGAACTTCGATGTGTGATTCGCCGCGCATATCAAACGCGTCGTTCATCGTTTTGCCACCGGACGCGGATTCGCTGCGCCGGGCGCGGGCGGTTGCGCATCCCCGGTATTTTCCTCACTTTTCATCTCGAGAGGACGAAGCGACAGAAGAACCAGCACTTCTTCCAGCCGCTCGAGATTTGCAGCCGGTTTGATGTGAATCAGTTTGAACGGATTGCCGGACTTGATTTCCGCGACGGTGCCTACCGGAAGATCGCGCGGGAAGATGCGGTCCATGCCGCTGGTAATGACGCGTTCCCCGAGATTGACCTCGTCGTCGTTCGGTACGTATTTCATGACCAGCAGAGGCTCACCCTGCCCCCCAACGGGGCTCTGGATGCGGGAATCGGCCAACATCGCGCCCACGCCGCTCTCCTTGTCGGTCAGTAGAAGCACCTGCGACGCATTCGGATAGGCTTCGACGACTTTGCCGACCACGCCATCCGGAGTGATCACTCCCATATTTTTCCGGATGCCGTCGCGCTCGCCGCGGTCCAGCTGAATCGTCAGGCTCGCGGTTCCCGCTCCCGTGCCAATCACCCGCGCGCCGATCATGGGCACTTCCCCATGCGATCGCCGGAAATTCAGCAATACCGCCAGGCGGTCGGCTTCCGCGGCCTTGCCCTGAAGCTGCGTGATTTGCAGTTTCAGTGCATTGTTCTCACGGCGAATCTGCTCGCTCTCCTTCGTCGTGTTCTGCAGCGCGAAGTAGTGGCGCCAGGTGTCGCGTATCCACCCGAAGCCGTAGGAACCGGCGCGTTCGAACGGCGAAGCGGCGCCGACGGTCCACACGCGAATCAACCGTCCCTGCGACTGGCGCTTGATCTGCACGGCCAGCAGAAGCACCTGCAGCACGATGATTCCTGCGAGCAAAACCAGCGATTTGTGGCGAGACGGGATGGCGACCATTGGGCGATCTTCTCTTCGTATTTGCTGGAGCGCCCGGTGACGAGTGACTGGTGACTAGTCACTGACGGCTCGTCTTGCAAGTTCTCAGTTGTAAGTGCTCAATTGCAATTCGACGGCGGAAAACGTTGCCTTGCCCGAACCTCGCAAGTCTCACAGCCCCAGCGCAAAACCTTAAGAACTAAAAACTGTTCTCCTAATCGATGCACACCTGGCGCAGCAGCTTGAAGTCGCTCAGCATTTTTCCCGTGCCGAGCACCACCGACGCCAGCGGATCATCCGCAATCGAAACCGGCAAGCCGGTCTCCTCTCGAATCCGCTTGTCGAGATTCTTCAGCAATGCGCCGCCGCCCGTAAGGACGATGCCGCGGTCGCTGATGTCAGCGGAGAGCTCCGGAGGCGTGCGCTCCAGCGCGACGCGCACGGCGTTCACAATGGTCGCCACGCATTCGCTCAGGGCTTCGCGGATTTCGCTGTCGTCAATGGTGACCGTCCGCGGCACGCCTTCAATGAGATTGCGGCCCTTCACTTCCATCGTAAGCGGTTTTTCCAGCGGGTACGCGGAGCCAATCTCCATCTTGATCTGCTCCGCCGTGCGTTCGCCGACCAGCAGGTTGTACTTGCGCTTCAGATACTGCATGACCGCTTCGTCCATCTCGTTGCCCGCCACGCGCACGGACCGCGAATAAACGATGCCGCTCATGGAGATGACCGCGATGTCCGTGGTGCCGCCGCCGATATCCACCACCATGTTGCCGGAGGGCTCTTCAATCGGCAGCCCGGCGCCAATCGCGGCGGCCATGGCCTGCTCGACGAGAAAAACTTCGCTGGCGCGCGCGCGATACGCAGAGTCCTGCACGGCCCGCTTTTCCACCGGCGTGATCTCGCTTGGCACGCCGATGACGATACGCGGATGCACCAGCACGCGCCGATTGTGCGCCTTCTGAATGAAATAGGTCAGCATCTTTTCCGTGACCTTGAAATCGGCGATGACCCCGTCTTTCATCGGTTTGATGGCGACAACGTTGCCCGGCGTGCGCCCGAGCATCTCCTTTGCTTCGCGGCCCACTGCCACGACTTCTCCGGTGGCCTTGTTGATGGCCACAATCGAGGGCTCATTCACGACAATGCCTTTGCCGTGCGCGAACACCAGTGTGTTCGCAGTACCCAGATCGATGGCGAGGTCGGAAGAAAACAGACTGAACACCGACCTCATGTTGTAACCGTTCTTATTCATCCCTACATCCCCCTGCGGAGAAAGACTCTCCGCTGTCCGGCCGGCAATCGCGCTAGCCTCGCTGCGGCCAGCCCCAGCATCTATTGTCTCCGGACATTACGACCAGCGCAAAGGCGCTTGGGTCTTTACTTCGGAACTCTTATTTCGGAACCACGATGGACACCTGCTTCATCGCCGTTCCGCCCCGGCGATTCGAACCGATGATCGAAATCGTGTGTTGGCCCGGAGCAAGCTGCTCGGTGAAGTGCCGGAAATTGCCATCCGGCGCTATGTTCGGCACGGATTGGCCGTTCACAATCAGGGCCGCGCCGGGCTCCGTATGGCCCACGATCTCCGCCGAATGTCCCACCACCTGCGTGCTGGTTATCTCAAGGATCATTTCCTGCGACTTTCCTTGCGCGACGAGCGTAAATTTGAAAATTTCGCTGACTTCGCTGGTTTGCTTCTTTCCGTCCGTCGCCGTGACATTCCAGAAGTAGTCGCCGGGATCGAGCCCGGTGATTTCCACCGCTGTTCCCCCGACCTTCGCTTCCTTCACGGTCTTCGTAAACATCGCCGTGGTGCTGATCCGCAGCGTATAGGATACGGCATCCTGAATGGGTTTCCATTCGAATCGAACCGGCGACGTCTTTGGGTTTTCCACGATGATCGGCGCGAGGTTCAGCGGCTCGACGAGATCGGGAGGAGCCAGCACGTTTGATTTCTGAATCGGCCCGCCGTTGGGAATCGTGATTTTCTCCCATGGTGCGAGGTCGATCTTTTCTCCGCCACGCCGCACCTGCGCACTACCGCTCGAGACCATGATCTCGCTCGACTTTGTTTCCGGATCCGATTTCACGGCCGCGCGGCTGTTCGAATGCAATTGCGCGGTAGCGTCCTCGACGCTCACCGCGGCTTTGGAATCCGGCTGAGACCAGTTGGGCGTCGCCAAATCCACCGCGCCGTGATTGATCTGCACGGCGACGCTGCTCGGTTTGTTGCTCTCCGTCGAGTTCTCCTCGACCGTTACCAGCGTATCCGGCTTGACCGTGTACGTGGTGCCCTCGCCGAAGGTGATGCGCGCGTTAGCGTCAGGGCCCGTCTGCACCAGATCGCCCTTGTCGAGCACAGTACGGTAGTCCGCTTCCACCCACTGGACGGAGTTGACTTTTTTCACTTGCACTTTGCCGTCAAGGTTGACGAATTTTGCATGCTTCTGGTCGGTCCCCACCGGATCTGCGTCACTATTACTATTGCTCACCGCGTTGTTCACGGCGTTCGTGAATTTCTTGTAGACGAAGGTGTACCAATCGGGCTTGGCCAGATACATTCCCCCGAATAGAATCGCCACGCCCAAAAAGCTGTAGCCCACCACTGTCTTGTAGGTAACCGCCCTCCAATACACTTCGACATGCGGGACTTTTTGCTGGCCTCGCGTGAGCCTTGGGTCGATGGGTGTTTGCGTCGTCATAGGTGCAACCGGTGTGAAAGCTCCAATTTCCCAATCTAACATAGTGGTTTGCGCGCGCCTAAATTGCGGGGCGGCGCGTATTCAAATTGCAAATAGCACAGTCGCACCCGGCTTAATTGCCCTTCGCCTGTCCATTGGTGTAGGTCTCTCAGCGAACTTGTCGCTGCTCTATTTTCCGGATGAAAAAGTGCGGCTTGTCTACCCCCGCCGGTACCGCGACGTCGAAAAAGCCCACCATCATTTCGTCGTAAGTCTGCTCGCCCCAGCGCACCTCCGCCTGCGCATCCGGATTGTGCGCATTTGCCTTCGAATTGTCGTACCAGGCCACCGCTTGAAGTTCCGTTCCCGCTCTTAGGAACCGCGGCTCCGCTAGCCGGTAGCTCATCTGCCAGTGGAAGTGATAGTTGACGCGGAGCAGCGGCTCGATTTCATAATCCGGTTTGCCGTCGGCGCTCGTTTTCCTGCGAATCAGGTTGTATTCGAACCGCTTTCCACGCAGGTGCATGTGCGGGAAAAAACTGAGCAGCGTGGCGTCATTGGGAAACGTGCCGCGCGCCTCGACCCGGTAGTCCGGCGCGCCCGGCGGTATCACGAAATGGTCGTTCGTGAGTTGCAGCGTCAGCACGCGCTGCTCCGGCGCATTTTTCAAAAAAATCAGTCCGATGCTTGATTGATCGGAGGCCGCGCGGCCATTGGCGGTGTAATGCATCTGAAAAACAAGGTCGGAGCCCGCAGGGATAAATTTCGCCATCTTTTCGGGCCATGCATCCGGGGAACTCCCCGGCGCATAAACGAGCAGGACGTCGCTGTCCGTCCAATGAGCGCCGCGGCGGTCTTCCGGATCAGTCAGCGTTGAAGCGGTGAAGGGAACACCAACAGGCGCGTGCCGCAGCCAATTCGAATCCGGCGGGCGAACGTACACAACCGCATGATGCACGTTCGAACGCAGCGACGGCAGAACCTCCGCCATTTGCACCCAGCGATCCTCCTCGAAATTCGTGGGAACAATTTCATAGGTGTACTCGATGTCCCCGCTCGCAGGAAGCGCCACAGCTCGCGGCATCTTCAAAACCAAATCCGCCTTGGGGATACTCCAGCTTTCCGCCCAGCGCCCTGACGGCGGCGCGTCCTGTATCTCCCCGGCAGGCGATTTTGCTTCGGCCCACGCTGCGAGCGCGGCAATCTCCGCCGGCCTCAGCGATGGATCATTCGAAAACTGTCCTACATTCGAATCGGCGAACCATGGCGGCATGGATTTTTCCTGCGTTGCGCGGCGAATCACGCCGGCGAATGGCCGGGTCTCTTCGTACGTTTCGAACGGCATCGGCGCGATGCCACCCGCCCGGTGGCAACTTTGACAGTGCTGTTCCAGGATCGGCAGCACATCGCGATAAAAGGTCGGTGGTTTCGTTGCAGGAGAGTCCTGCGCAAGCGATCCGCTCATCCAAAAAAGAAGCGACGCGAGCACGTCACCGAAAACAAGGAACACCCGAAGTTTTTGAGTGGCGTGAATCGGCATGCGATTACGATGCGCGGCCTCCGTCGGCGGTGGCTCGCTTCCGCTAGTCCACTATTTCATGCCTTCCATCGTTGGGCCGAGCCGCGGGAATCTCCAATGGATGCCCCTGAAAAAGCCACTGACCTGCCGGCCGCGGACAGTAGTGCCTCAGTTTTTGATTACCCGGCTTCTCAGGACGTCTCAACCAGCGGCGGCTTCCGCCGATGTCTTTGCCTGCGTCTCCGTTGGCGTGCCGACAGGCTTGGCCGTAATTTCGAGTCCATTCTTGTTCATATCGAATCTCTGTTTCCGGTCCAAGCCTTTGACAAACTCACGTACCGCCTTACCAACGGCTCCAGGAAGACTCGACGCATCCACTTTGACCGTCGATTCCACCGTTCCTTCATTTCGATCACGATAGCGGAATTGCACCTCAAACGTTTTCATGCACCTAACCTCCCTTTTCTGACGATGTTATAGAAACTGGTTCGCGCAATCCAAATCACGTGCAGGTGTTAAAACTGCCGGGAGCTTTACCTCCGGTGACGCTTACGACTCGCAGCTTTCGTTCCGGAGCGTTTCGTTTTCCGGGCCTTAATCTCTGCCTTAAGCGCCTCGTTCTCTTTCGTCAACTCATCGCGGGCAGCTGTAATTGTTTCCAGATTGTTTCCCAATTGGCCGTTCTCTTTCTGAAGTTCCGCCACATGGGCCTTCAACTGCTCGTTCTCTTGCAGGGTTTTTGTGTCCTTGCAGGCAGTCATGGGCAAACTCAGTACTACCGCCACAGTAAGTCGCGCCCAAGTGTTTTTGCGCGTCATGCGTCATCCTTCCTTCACAAGGATTTGAATCGCAAGTGGAGCACCGGTAGCGGGTGAGGGGGAAGACCGCGCTGGCAACTGGCCCAGCGTAATGGAGTTTCTTTGATGACGCAAGCCTGATAAACGTCACTCTCAGATCTGGGCCAGCCGCAGCAACCCGGCATTCATTCCGTCGTGGGACAAACCGGAAAATATCTCCTATAATCTTAAGTTTGTCTACTGACGCGGGAGATTCATCGGATGGCTGGCGCAAAAGATAAAAGCAAACTTGGGTACCGCATCCTTCTGGGGGCCGTCGTTCTGGTCCTGGGAGGCAGCATGCTGCTCTACCTCGTTCCTCAGTCGCCGGTCAGTGGCGAGATCTCCACGGACACCGTCGCCAAGATCGGAGATGAGTCGGTCAGCGTGCAAGACGTCCGCCAGCAGCTCAACCAGATCGAGCAGCGCAATCCCAATATGAAGCCTCTCGAGGCCCTCTACGCCCAGCAGATCCTGAAGCAGCTGGTGTTTGAAAAAGAGATCGAATACGAGGCCAAGCGCCTCGGAATTACCGTGTCCGATCAGGAGCGCGCCGATCGCATTCGCCAATTCGTTCCAACGGCATTCAGTGGCGGCACGTTTGTCGGCATGGACCGCTACGCCGCCGAAGTCCAGACACGCTACCAGATGACCGTGCCTGTGTTCGAAGAGCTGGTCCGTCAAGGCTTGCTTGAGGAAAAATTCCGCAAGCTCTTGACCGACGGGATCAGTGTCGGACCCGCCGAGCTTCAGGATGAGTTCCGCTATAAGAATGAAAAGGTGAAGCTGGACTACGCGATGATCAAGCCGGAAGACCTGGAAAGCAAGATTACTCCTGACGAAGCGGAAATCCGCGCGGCCTACGAAAAGAACAAATCGAAATACCAGGTGCCCGAACGCCGCGTGGTGCGCTATGCCCTTGTGGACGTAAACCAGGTCCGCCAGAACGTGCAAGTCTCCGACGACATGCTCAAGCTCCAATATCAGGCCAACATTCAGCAGTATCAAGTGCCGAACCGCGTGCACGTCGAGCACATTCTCTTTATGACCGTCGGAAAGCCGGACGCCGAAGTCGAGGAGATCAAGAAAAAAGCCGAGGACGTCCTAAAGCAGGTCAAGAAGGGCGGAAAGTTCGAAGAGCTGGCGAAAAAGTACTCCGAGGACCCGGGATCGAAGGCCAAGGGCGGCGACTTGGGCTGGATCACTCAAGGACAGACCGTCCCGGAATTCGAAAAGACGGCTTTCAGCCTCAGCCCGGGCCAGGTCTCGGATCTCGTCAAGACGCAGTACGGCTTCCACATTATCAAGGTCCTGGAAAAGGAAGCGGCTCACACCAAGCCGTTCGATGAAGTGAAGGATTCGCTGCGCGCCCCCCTCTTGCTCTCCCAGGCGGATAAGCTGGCAAGCGACACGGCCGACCAGTTGTCCGCGGCCATCCGCCAGTCCAACAAAATCTCTCTGGATGATCTGGCGAAACAATATCACCTCAACGTGAACGAAACGCGGCCGATCAGCGCGACGGACCCCTTGCTGGAGCTTGCCGACTCGAAAGATGCGAAGAATGCAATTTTCCAGTTGCGGATGGGTGAGCTGAACCCGCCGATTCGAACCGATCGCGGCTACGTCGTTCTGTCCGTGAAGTCGATCCAGCCGGCACACCAGGGTTCACTCGAAGAGGTCCGCGACCGTGTCATTGGCGATCTAAAGCGTGAAAAGTCCACGGAATTGGCAAAGAGCAAAGCGGAAGAACTAATCAAGCGCGTCAAGGCCGGTGAGAAATTCGATGCTGCCGCCCGCGCCCTCGGTCTGGAGCCGAAAACGAGTGATCCCATCGCTCGCGATGGTTCCATCCCCGGCGCGGCCAGCGGCAAGCAAGTCAGCGCGGCCTTCAATCTCAAGACTGGCGACGTGGCTGCTCCCTTGAGCCTGGGTCAAAACTGGCTGGTCTATCGCATGGCCGAGAAAACGGAACCCAACCCTGCCGATTTCGAGAAACAAAAGAAGCAGTTGACCGAAGAGCTCCTCCAATCCAAGCGAAACCTGGCGTTTGAGGCCTTCCGGACGTCCTTGGACACCCGCTTGAAACAGGAAGGCAAACTGAAGCTCATGCCGGAGAAGCTGAAGAGTTTCGGCACCTTCGGCTAGTCTAAGTAGTACAAAACAAACGATTTATAGATTTTTACGGGCGCGCTTGTCTTTCCCCTCGCGTCTCGATACCCTATTGGTGTCTTCCTTGAAACCGAATTCTACCCGCAACGCCGTTGTTTGGCGCATTTCGGGTTCCGGGGCCAGCGCCCGGATTTCGGAGCAGAAACACTCATGGCCGCCCAGCGCCACGACTCCACGGATCGGTGATACCAACATGGCAACTCGCACTCTCGCCGCTCGCAATGACTATCGCTGCAGCATCGACCGAAACCAGTCGGGGAAATACTGTGTGCGCGTCCAGGTCCACTACCCCCGGCATGCGTGGACGCTGAGCATCTTTTTCCTCGCTTCTTCCTTCGACCGGGCCATGAAAAAGCTCGAAGAGGCTCTGGATTTCCTCCAGCGCCAGGAAGAGAAGCTGTGGTTTTGGGGTGTGGATCGCGCCGAAGACATGGGTTTTTCGGCAGAGTTTCTGAAAGAAGCGGGGTTGCGGCTGGACCGCCGCACAGAATTCCCGCGCAAAGCTACGAACGTGTCGTTGACTCCGGAGCGCGAAGTGCCCGCTTTCGTCCTTGGATCGATGCGCCGCGGCCTGGCCGAATCCGTCGAAATGTCTCGAAGCGCGACCGCCGGCAGCTGATCCTAAACCCTCTATTTTGAATGGGTTTTCTGCCGCGACACTCTTGCCCGGTAGATTTCAGTCCCCGGCTTTGCTCGGCGCCGCCGGCACGGCTTCGCGAATCAGCAGGGGAAACCGCGGGAAGGAAAAACTTCCCGCCACATCGTCAATCACGTTCACCTGGCACAGGTATAGCCCCGGCTTCAAAGCCTGCAGCGGCAAATCCATCTGGAAAATCACCGCCTTGCGGTCCGGCGCCGTCACTTCGTTGGCTACCACCGGCTTGGATTCGTAAATCTTTGTAGCGCCTTGCAAGAACTCGATGCTTGTGAAAACTCGGATGCTGTCCTTCGGTGGCTTGGCCGCCGGCGCATCCTTGGCTATCCCATTCTGAGTAGTGGCCGCCGCGGGCGCCGGATTCCTTCCCTTTGCGGCATCGTACACTTCGTATTGCAAATAGAGGTGCTGGTCGGGCGAGAAAACATGCGAAATGTTCGGAACCAGCTCCATCTGGTCCCGCACGAGCGGATTCGCTCCGTTTTTCTTGTTCGTGACGGGGGCGCGCAGGCTGCTCAGTACCACCGAGCTCATTTTCACCGGCGTCTTGCGGAGGTCCGGGATCTGCACATCCGTCTCGAAGGAGCCCATCCGGCCTGTCCGATTCTCGCGGATGACAAACTTCAGGTGGTAGCTGCCCGGAGCGAGCACGAAGCCCGTGTTGTACTGCACGTTCTTGCGGCGGACCTGCTGCGCGGTCTCGACGGCCAGCTTCACGGTGTCGCGCAATTGCCCAACACGCAGCTTCCCGCCCCCCAGTGCCTCCCCGATGATGTCGATCGTCGCGTTATCCTTTTCCTTCTCCATCACAAACGGTATCTGCGAACCCGGAATCACCAGCGACACCGCCAGATAATAGTGGGCATCGTCCTGCCGGAAATACGCCGCTCCCGCGTAAAGGGGCACGTCGACCCGCGGCAGTTGCGCGTCCAGCTCGTCCTCGAGCTGCTGCTCGCGGTCGGCGCGGTTCAGGTGCTCGAAATCCCGTCCCGCGTAATAACCCGAGCGAAAATCCAGCTTCAGGTCGGCGCGGTTGACCTGCACTTTCAATCGCCGGAATTTTCCGTCCTTCAGCGGATTGTTGCTCGTGAAGCCTAAAACGTAGTACGCCGAACTGTCTTTCTGAACCTGGGAAAATACGCCGCCGAAATCATTCGAATCAAAAAACGCCTTGCCGCCCGTGTCCGACGAAAGCGTCGCCAGCGTTTCCTGCGAACCGGCGTTCCCATTCAGATCGTTCAGCACGGCGGCGCCCGAATAGGCCGATTGCCCGTGCAAGCTCGCCGATTGCGCCTCTCCTCCCGGCGGAAACGCCTGCAGCCCGCGGATATCCAGCGAATAGATGGATACGTTTGCCTTCACCGCCGCCGCGGTCGTGGCGCGCAAGGCCGACTGGTTGTCCGTGCCCGACTGGCTGATTCCATTGCTGAAATAGATGAGGCTCTTTTTTTGCGGGAGTTTGCCAACCGCCTGCATCAGCGACTGCAGCGCCAGGAGCTTGCGGTCGGCGCTAAACGTGTTGAAATCCGTATCGTCCGCCGAGAAGGCTCCGCTCGTTTCCGCGGCGCCCTCCGCGCTTCCCGCGCTGCCGTTTTCGAAACCCTGGCCTTGTCCGGAATTGTAGGCGGTCAGCGCCGCCAGCAATTTGGTCTTGTCGTCCGTGAAATCCAGGTCCACGCGCATGTTCGCGGCCAGCGACACCAGCGCGATCAAATCGGCGGGCTGCATCTTTGTGCCAACGAATTTCTTCGCGGCATCGACGGATCGTTCGATCTGTTCCGGTTCCATCGCCGAAAAATCAAAAAAGAGCAAAATCAATCGCCGGTCGCGCGCGTCCAGCGACGGCGCCGCTTGCTTTCCGGAACGCAGCAGCGTGCCCGGTCCGGCCGCACCCGAGACGGTCGCTTCCGCCGCGCCGGCGGTTGTCGGCTCGTCCGCATTTTCGAAATCGAAAGTGGAAATCTCCTGCTTCTTCCCATCCTCCAGGAGCGTGAAGTCTCCTTTTTTCAAATCCCGAACGAGGTTCCCCTTCTTGTCGTGTGCGACCACATTCACCAGCACGAGCTCGCTCGTAACCTGAATGCGCGCCTCATTCCTTCCGGTTTGCCCGCTCTGCTGGGCCATGGCCGGCGCCGCCGCTTGTAAGAGCAGCCCTGTTGCGGTGAAGATCGAAAATATTTTTCTCGGAAGCTGCATGTTCATCTTTCTTCAGAACCGGAAGCGCGCCAGCAATGTCACCCGCCGCATGCCGCCCGTCCCCGTAACCTCCCCGAATGTAAATGAATTCACCACCGTATTGATGGACGTGAAATGCACGGTATTGAAAACATTGTTCGCGGAGGCGCGCAGCTCGAGCGCGCGGGATTCTTTGATCTGGATCGTCTTGTTGAGCGACATGCTCATCGAAACTTGCCCCGGCCCCTCGATGATATTTCGTCCGGCGTCGCCAAAACGGGAACCGTTCGGGTTGGCGCAGGCGGCGCTCGGCGAGCAAAACGCCGCCGTATCGAACCATTTGAGCGCGGTTGGGTCGCTTACCGAAATGGATTGCCCCGCGATGACGTTTGCGCGAAGCGATCCGCTCACACCTCGGCTGATGTCCAGCCCTCCTCCCAGCACGCGCGGTGTGAAGTACAGTCCGGATCCGACCATGAAGTCACCGCTCCATTGCCATCCCCCCAGAATGTGGCTCAATGCACCCTTGGTAACAAACCGCCGGCTTTCGCCGAATGGCAGATCCAGAATCCAGTTTCCCGTGAATTTGTGTCGCTGGTCGAAGCTGGAAAGTCCGCGGTCGGCGAAGATAAAAAATGGATCTTGCGCCACAACGCTCCCCCCGCCTCCGATCGAGGACGCGTCATCGATGGACTTCGAAAACACGTACTGCGCACTTAGCCCCAGCCCTTTCGTCATGCGCTTGCGCACCCGCACCGAGGCCGCATGTAAGATCGAATTTCCTTCCGAAGATTCGTAGATAAATGGCTGGCCACCGGAGACCGCCAGCGCGCGCTCCGTATCCAGCCGCGTTCCCTTCGCACCGTTATAGCCCGCGTTCATCACCATCCCACCCGGAAGTTCGTGCTGTATATCGAGATTCCAGACCTGCACGTAGCCCAGGCGATAGTTCGGGTTGACGGCGAAGTTGTTGGTCACCGTGTTTCCGGTGGCGGGGAAACCATTTGTGAGTTTCAGCGGGCTCGCGCCTATGAGACCGTTAACATCCGTGGCATTCGTCGCGGTGTTCGCAAAAGGCGGTTGAAACGCGAAGTTCTGGATCATGGTGCCGTACTGCGCCAGGTTGTAGTTGATTCCGTAACCCGTCCTCACCACCGTTTGCTTCTGCGGTTTCCAGGCAATCCCGATGCGTGGCGCGAGATTGTTGCGGTCCGGCCGGACGAGTGACCCCGGAAATGTTCCGTCGAAGGGTCCGGCATGGCCGGACAGCACAGGCACGGCAGCTGTAAAACCAGGCGCCACGTCAAGATTGGCGATTTGATTCTCCGCCTCGGTATAAGGTCCGTTGTATTCGTAGCGCAGCCCTAAATTGAATGACAGATTCGAACGAAACCTCCAATCGTCTTGCGCGAAGAAATCAAACGCATTGGCGCGGAAGTTGTAGGAATTCGCGCCGGACTGCAGCGAGGTTTGCTGCGGGAAACCCAGCAGGAAGTCCGCAAAATCGTACCCCGTGCCGGTTACCGGTTGCGTGCTCCCGGTTGCATATTGCGACGTCGCGAAGCCGGTAAACACAAAACTGCCTTCCGCACTTCTTGCCGAGCGGAAACTCTGCAGAATGCGGCGGTAGTCTCCGCCGAAACGCCAGTTGTGTTTTCCATGATTCCAGGCAACTGTCTCCGAGATGGAGTAGGTCTGGTCAAACTCACGGCGGGGTGTCGGGTCGCTCAGCCCGCCGAACGACGTGAAACTGATTCCGGGTAGCCCCCAGTTAAACGGATCGTTCGAAATCCCGCCGATCCCCGCCCCACCTGGTCCGGAAACGTCAATGGCCTTCGAATAGAGATTGGTCGTGGAAACATGATTGTGGTTATAGTTCACGCGAAAAATGTTTGTGACGCGGCCTTTTCCATAAGTCCACCCCGCGCTGCCGTTAAGCCCTTGTGTTCCCGTTCCGCCCGCGAGCGAGGGGAAGGGATTCACGATGTTGTTCGCGCTGCGCGACCAGTTCAGTCCAAAATTGATATTATTCTGCGAACGCCGGCCTCCGCCGCTTCCACCGCCCCCTCCGCCGAACAGACCGAATCCGGGGCCGCTGCTTGCGCCGAGGTTGTGGATCAGCCTGAGGTTCACCGAATCGGAATTGCCCTCCGCGGACGTCACGTAGTGAAAGTTCTGGCCGGAAGCCGTCTTCGCAATGTTCGGCAACGGCATGTACTTCAGGAGCGCCGTCGCTGCCGGACTGATCAAGGACGGATCGAGCTCATTCTGCACGCCGTTGAATTGATATTGCTGCCCGGTCCGCGGATCGAAAATTTGAACGGGCTTGCCGTCGTTGTAGGTCGCCGCGGAAAAATTGCCGCCGCGCCCATCCTGCGTGGGCACCGTCGAGAATGCATCGTACGGCGTGCTCCCGCGCGATCCATTCCACCCGGCGAAAAAGAACCATTTATTGCCACCGTTAAATATCTTGGGGATACTCAGCGGCCCGCCGATGTTGACGCCGAAACGGGCTTGGTTGTAATCCGCTTTCGGTGATTCAATTCCCGTCAGCGAATACGATCGAGCATCCAATCCCGCGTTATCGTCGGAGAAATACAACATGCCGTGCGGCTGATTGATGTTGAAGCCTTTCGGCATCCTGCCCAGGACAATCATCCCGCCGCCGGGTCCGCCGAAGCCTCCGCCCCCTCCGCCCCCGAAACCACCGCCGCCTTCCCTTTGCGCGCGATCGCGAAACTCTTGAATCCGCTGCTGCAGATCTTCTTCGCTCCCTCCGCCAAAGTCCTGCGTCCGCCCTTGCGCTCCGCTAACGCTCACCGACTCCGTCGGTCCCTCCGCTCCGGCTCCGTTCATGGGAAGGCTTGAAAGATCGCTGTTGCCTTGGCCCCCGCCGCCTGCTCCGCCGAAGCCGGAGCTTGCACCGGAGAGCGAAGAGAGTGCGCTGTCCATCGCCAGGCTTTGAAACCCACGGCCTGCCGCCGCAATTGACGCATTGTTGTTGTTTGACTGTTCTTGTTGGCGTGAAGCCAGGATCAGTTCGGCGTCCACTTTCGCGGATGGATTCTCCGGATTCAGCACCACTTCCTGTGTGAAAGCGGCGAATCCCATGAACTCGACGCGTACGACATATCTCCCGCGCGGGATGCCTTGCAATCCAAATTTGCCTTCGGAGCTTGTTGCCGTCGCGTACTTTTTCCCCGTCAGCGTGTTGGCGGCTGTAACCGTCACTCCCGGCAGCGGAGTCTTCCCGCTTCGTGCTGAACCATTGATTTCATACGCTGGAGCTGCGGCGGGAATTGTCGTGGACTGCGGCGTCGGCGAAGGCGGTGGCGCCTCCTGCGCGCGCAAGCTGGACACAAAAAGAATCGCGACGAAGTGGAGTATGAAGATGCCGCGAACAATCGACTTCAAATCTTGGTCTCCCTGAGCGATCTATGGCTGCGGTGGATTGCTTTTTGGTGCGGTTACAGGCTGGCTTCCATCTGGCGCATTCCCGGCAGGACCTATTCCGCTCATCCTCCGCATTTGCTCCAGCTGCTTCCATTGCTCAGGAGAAAGAACCATCACGTTCTTCGGCACAAACGCATTATTTTGCACGGCGCCCCGCACCACCACGTGATCGCCTGGTTGGATGTCTGCTATCGTGATACTCTCGCGTCCTCTGCGCAGCGATGTTTCCTCGTTCAGCTCCAGAGTTTGCGTGACGTTGTCCGGGCGCAGCACTGTGAGTTTCGGCGCGTCGACGGATTTTACTTCACCCACGACAAAGTCTTTCCCAAGCTCGCCGAATCCAGCGCCACCGCCAATACCTCTGCCGCCCTCCGGTCCGCCCCCTGAGCGTCCGCCGATCATCTGCGCCGTCACGCTATGATCCGCATTCTCTTCCCCGCGCACGAACACCATGTCGCCGACCTTGAAATCTTCCAGCTTCGCGCCTTGCCGGTCCTTGCGGTATTCCGTCTTATCCGTAAGCTTCACTGCCACCGTTGTGCCGTCCGGCTTGGCCAACTCCAACGATCCTTTGTTTATGGCCGTAATCTTTCCAAGCAACGGCCGGCCCCGGCCGTCATTCGGTCCAGGTCTCTGGCCTGCTGCCGGTGGTGTTCCCTGTTCCTGATCCGCTGCGGCAGGCGCGGACGCCAGCGCTTGGCCGGACGTTGCCGCAAGCAAGAACAGCAAACTGAAGCGCAAGAATTTTTTCCCGTACATCATCATGACGATCACCATAGCAAACCCTCTCATCTATAAAGACGTATGCCCAAGCGTTAAAGTGACGCCACGCAATCTTCTGGCCAGCGGTAATTACACCACTTCCTAGTTTCCCCGAAAACCACATTAAAGTTCCCGCGCGAATTCGCTGCAAACACACTCACTTGCGCACGGTGCATTCGAGCTCAATGGTTTTTCTTCTTTGTTGACTTCCCGCTCGTGCTCCGACATTATTCGCCCATTCCACCCAGGAAGACCCGCGACGGGTACCTGAAAGTCATCTGCCGCCCAACGCCCTCGATTCGAATGCGCCCGGTAGATGAATCAGCCGCCTCGGGCGAAGGGATAACTTCAAGATGAAAACGATGAAGAGTATGCACATTGCCTTGTTCGGGGCCTTGCTGCTCGTCGCCGGTAGCGTCTCGGTTTGGGCGCAAGCCCCGCAGCAGACCCGCGATCAGAGCCAGAGCGATTCCAGCACCCCCAACAAGAGCAAGAAAACGAAGAAGACGAATGCGGACGGTTCGAATTCGCAGGGGGCCCCCGCGCCGGGGTCAGCCGCGACTTCGCTTGCTTCCACGGCCCCGGCCGCCGGCAAATCTGCTGCGGCCCCAGCAACTCCAGCAAGCACGCTAGGCAGGAGCGCTCCTGCCTCAAAGACAGCGACTACTCAGCAGCCGCCTCCAGCGAACAGCGGCGGCATGGTCTGGGTGAACACCGATTCCGGCGTATATCACAAGCCCGGCACGCGCTGGTATGGAAAGACGAAACAGGGTAAGTACATGACCGAAGCGGATGCCCAAAAGGCCGGCTATCGCGCGGCTGCAAAACATTAAACAGTACAGTTCCCGGAAAACTAAAAAAAGGAGAGCACCACATGAAGAGGCAAATCAGGCGAGTATTGCTTGCTGCATTGGTTTTGGCGTTGGGCGTCACCATGGCGAATAGCCAGACCGCCACGAAGACTGCTCCCGCGAAGTCCACTTCGAAAATGGCGGCGGCGCCGGCCGCTAAGGATCTTGTCGACCTGAACTCGGCGACGTTGGATCAGTTGAAGGCGCTGCCGGGTATCGGCGACGTCTATGCGCAGAAAATCATCGACGCCCGTCCGTACAAAATGAAGACCGATCTAACGCGTAATAAAGTCATCCCGGCGGCGACGTATAAAAAGATATCCGCTATGGTGATCGCGAAGCAGTCCGGCGCGGCCGCGGCGGCTGCACCGAAAAAGAAGTCGAAGTAGCCGCAGCACGCGGGACGGCTTTGCGGCCGCCCCCGCATTTTGGTTTCTGCCGGCTTATTTTTCCCGGAGAATCACTTCGCCGTGGCCCACGAGCTGGTCGTTCAGCCACAGGCGGTACTTGTACGTGGCTGCTTTGCTTCCGGGGCGGGGCGGGCCGCTGAGCAGCCGCATACCGGCGGGTGCCTGAAAAACGTTCGACGAGAACGGACACCGGTTCACATCAAACTCGACGCGCAAATTGCCGGCGTCGGAGATCCAGGATACCTGGTCGCCTTCGTCGATCACGACGACCTGCGGGATGAGTCCAACGAGTACGGGTCGTTCAGCCATTTTTCTGTGTGGCCGCGAGGCAATTCCGGGGCCGTTGCTCCTAAGTTGATGAGTGCACAGGGACGATAGCATATTCGCTGGAAAGAATTCATGCGAGCTTGCGCCCAATGCCGGCAAAGCCCATGTTAACGAAACTTAATCTGCGATAGCTCACAACGAACCCGTACCTTTGGGCATCTGACTTACCGCAACCTGTACTTCGCTGCGCTTGACCGCTCCTCAGCGCAACCGTACACTGAAATTGTAGATTCGTGGCGCGAAGCTCCGGCTGGATCTCTTGCGCTCGCGGAAAATGCAGTAATAAGCGTCTGAAACTGGGCGCGGAGGATTTTTCCGGATGGCTTCAGCTTCTCGATATTTGTCTATACCGCTGCCGAACGGCTCGCGGATTTCGCTCCTTCTTTCTTTGCCTTTTGCGCTCATTCACATCGCATCGCTGCTGATTTTCTTCATGCCGTTTCACTGGTATTACGTGGTCACTTGCCTGGTGCTGCTGGTTGTGCGGATGTTCTTCGTCACCGCCGGCTATCACCGTTATTTTTCGCACCGCTCGTTCAAGACCAGCCGCGTGTTCCAGTTTGTGATCGCGTTCATGGCCATGACCTCTTCGCAGAAGGGCGTGCTGTGGTGGGCGGCGCATCATCGCCACCATCACCGGCATTCGGACCAGGAACTGGATTTGCATTCGCCCACGCTTTTCG
>WNFR01000456.1_pt1 | contig 41253 bp, 41 predicted proteins | sample 5400221 | NCBI WGS metagenome assembly WNFR01 (sample SAMN13153357, study PRJNA577476) | soil metagenome | isolation source: 40 cm soil under Madrone tree | place: USA:California | collected 2016-06-14 | reverse complement strand
GGCCGATGGCGCGCAGCCGGGAAGCGATGCGTGAACTCAAGGACATCCTGAAAGCCCGCGAACCGTTCTATCGGCAGGCCCACCTTCACTTGGCTACGTCCGGGAGAACCGCCGATCAAAGCTTCCAGGAATTGCTTGATCTGCTGGCGCGCGTCTAACAGCGCGCCACGACCAGGACGCTGCTGGGCCGCAGACTTGCAAACTCGCAGCTCCTCGCATTACGGTGTGCGTTCGGCAACGGGGGGCGCCTCACGTAGGGCATGGCTCACGTCGAGCATGGCTCACGTCGAGCGAGGATGAGTCGGCATGAACATCGACGACTTCGATCTGCGAAACCTGCCGCGATCATTTTACGACGATCCATATCCGACCTATGCGGCATTGCGCGCCGCCTCGCCGGTGCGGCGATTGCCCGACGGCTCCTTCTTCCTCACGCGGTATGCCGATCTGGAGCATGTCTACCGCGATACGGCCACGTTCAGTTCCGATAAACGAATCGAATTCAAGCCGAAGTTCGGCGATTCACCGCTGTACGAGCATCACACGACGAGCCTGGTTTTCAACGATCCGCCGCTTCATACCAGAGTGCGGCGGATCATCGCGGGTGCCCTCACGCCGAGAGCCATCGCGGAGATGGAGGAGGGACTGACAACCGTCGTCGATACATTGCTGGATCGAATCGAATCGAAAGGCGCCGCAGATCTGATCGCGGACTTCGCATCCGTCATTCCGGTAGAGATCATCGGCAATCTCCTGGGCGTTCCGCATGGCGAACGGGAATCGCTTCGCCGCTGGTCGCTCGCCATCCTGGGAGCGCTCGAACCGGCGCCGACGCCGTCGATGCTGGAAACCGGCAACCAAGCGGTGCTCGATTTTCTCGTGTATCTCGAGAGACTGGTTGCCGACCGGCGCCGCCATCCCGTCGAGGCTGCCAAAGACGTGCTGACGCGCTTGCTCGGCCAAGATCGTGAGGGTGCGCGGCTGACCGAAGCGGAGTTGCTGCAGAACTGCATCTTCATACTGAATGCCGGGCACGAAACCACCACCAACCTCATCGGCAACGGGCTGCAACTGCTGATCGAATGGCCGGATCAGCGGCGCGCATTGCTGAGAAATCCGGAGATGATCAGGACCGCCGTCGAAGAGTTTCTTCGATTTGAAAGTTCCAATCAGCTTGGAAATCGGCGAACCACCGTCGATACGCGATTGGGCGGCGTTGATCTGCCTGCCGGCAGCCTGTTGAATCTTTGCATCGGCGCGGCGAACCGGGACCCCGCACAATTCGATGCGCCTGACCGGCTGAATATCGAGCGCGAACCCAACCGGCATCTTGCGTTCGCCTCCGGCGCGCACCTGTGCATCGGCGTCAACCTGGCGCGGTTGGAAGGCAGGGTGGCGATTTCGAGATTCATCAGCCGCTTTCCCGACTATCGACCGTCCGGCACACCGCTTCGTGGCGGGCGCGCTCGTTTTCGCGGATTCTCGACGCTTCCGGTCGAGGTGCGCTGATCCGCGTCTTCTGGCCGCGCTACTCCATCGTGCGCTGCCGCCTAGCTGGACGGCGACTCGGACTTCTCGCCTCGAAATGCCGCGCGCGTCGCCGCCGCGCCGCGCTTGGCGGCCGTGGCTACTTCGTGTCCCACCGCCTTGGCGGCGACCGCCACCCGATGCGCCCCTTCCTTGCTTTTCGCGCCCACCACTTTCGCGTCGCGCTTCACCGCTTCGCCGAAAGCTTTCGCATGCGTGGAAATCGAGGAATCCCGCGGCGGGTCGCCTGTGGTATCCGCGGCGATAGCGGGCGTCATCAGCAGCGCCGAAGCGACCGCGAGGCCGGAAGCCGCTATGCGAAATCTGCGGGTCATGTCAATTGTACTCGGCGCTTCCTGCGCCTCGCCCTCCGGGCCGCCGCGTGCGCGGCGTTCAAGTCGGCTTCCTGCCGACTTAGTCGTCGTGCTTGTCATGGCCATGGCCATGTCCATGTCCATGCTCGTCACCGTCCCGCCAATTTCCGTGCCCGTGGCCGCGGTCCTCATGGCGCTCTTGGTCTTCCCATTGCCGACGTGCCTCTTCGCGCTCGCGTTCGTGATCGGCATAGTGGCGCTGGTATTCCGGTTCGTATTCCTCGGATCGGACGAAGTACACGGGCCGATTGCAGGCATTGTATTCATGGCAGTGCTTGCGCCAATTTCTCGCATGACCGGGCGGAACGTGCAGGTATAGGGGAGGCGGCGGAGCTGCCATCGGTTCGATCAACATCGGCTGGGCATAGACGACGGGCGGCGGACGATCGTTGCCGAGTTCCACTTGGCCGTACACGCCCGGCGCCACCTGGCCCGACAACATGACGTGAAGGTCCAAGTCGCCCGCGCGAGCGCCGCTGAGGCCGGCGAACGTGATGGCTACGAATATGAATAGACGCATATGAAAAATCCTCTGGCTTGATCGGCATTGTCGGCCGCCGCGAAAGACTGCACCATTAATTAAAAGACAGCTGATGGGAATTCGTCGTCAATCAACGACATCATCGATATACAGGTTCGCCGATGCCGGAAATGTGACGCATCTCACGGCCCGGATCGCGCGGCGAGGAACCCGCGGCCCTTGTCCGTCAGTAGGTCAACAACAGCCGGTCGCTGACTTCGTGCGCTTCCAAGGTGCGGCCGTCCATTTGAAAGCGCTTCAGCATGGAGCGGCCGACGGAGATGACTGCCTCGCGTACGAAAAGTCCGTGCGGCAGTGCAATGTCGCACACCTTACGTCCTGAAAACTTCGTTCCGTCGAGGCTCAGGGCCACGCGCGCACCGCGTGCCTTGCAGCCGGCGATCGAGTCGAACAGCCGGCCCAGGGAGAATGACTGCGCTCCGTAAAGGATGGTCTGGCTGTCATGGTATGGGGGATCGCAATAAACCAGATCACCGTCTCCGGCGCGGTGCATCGCCTGGGCGAAATCGAGGTGATGGAATTCCGTACCCGACGTCCGCGCGTGCCAGGCATCGACGCGCGCCGCAAAGCTCTCCGGCGGCATCGGGTCGTGTATGCCGGCGGGCGTGCTCATATACCCATCCAGTTTTCGAAACCGCACCACTCCGCCGTAGCAGGCCCGGCACAGGAAGACGAGATCCGCGCCGTTGGGTGCGCAATTGTAGCTGCTCTGGACACGCGCGTATGCCTTCTGTTTCCCGAGCCGCGCGATCAATGCGTATCGATCGGCATAATCTTGTTTGAGTTGCTGTTTGTCCTCGAGCAGCGCGCGCCATATTTCAATCAGCGGCAGGAATCCGTCGCTTGCGAGCGCGCGCGGAGGAGCGAGCACCCCCAATACCCCGCCGCTGCCGAGGAACGGTTCGAAGTAGGTGCCGAATACGCTCGGAAAGTGGGCGATGATGGCATCGGCCTGCTTCTGCTTGTTGCCGATCCATTTCAGGAGCTGCGCGCGAAACGGACCGGGCTTTACATGCGCGCTCGGATCCACGATTTTACCCGGCGCGCGCAATTCGCTTCGCGAAGCGCTCGGGCCTGTAAGGCGCCAGCATGTCGACGCGTGAGCCGTGAAGAACCTCGTCCGCGGTATGGCGGGCGATGATGGGTGCCAAGGTGACGCCGCTGTGCGTCACCGCAACGTGCACGTCCGGCGATCCCGGTAATGCGCCGACGACCGGAAATCCGTCCATGGGCAAGGGCCGGAAACCCAAGGTCAGCCGTTCGAGTTGAACTCCGCGGGCTGCCGGAAGAAACGATGAGATTTTGGTGAGGATGCGATTGCCGTGATACTCGCGCAGTGCCTGATCCGGGAAGTCCATCGGGCGCGCTCGAATGTCATCATGAACCGCGCTATGCGGCGGTGCCGTGGCATCCGTTCCCACCACCGAACCGTCCGCCATCTGCTTGAACGACAGCCCGCCCGGTGCATCGCAAATGAGCGTCGTCAATGGCGGCAGCCGCGCACTGTGCGCCAGTATCCCCGGCGCGTGCTGCAACCCCAGTGAAAAGCCCGCCATGCTGAGGATGCGGGGCGTATCGACTCCCGCGGCAACGACCAATCGATCGACGGCGAATGCGCCGTTGCCGGTTCGCACGCCCTTGACATGAGGGCCGTGAAACTCCAGCGCTTGCACTTCGCAAGGATAAATCACCACGGCGCCCTGCCCGGCGGCGTGGTCGAGAAAACGGCGCGTCACATGGACGGGGTCGAGGTGCCCATCGATGGCTGAATAGAACGCAGCCGCCACAGGACCCGGCTGCAAGGCGGGACTGAGCGCGGCGAGTTCGTCGGGCGTGAGCGACCGAACGGCATACGGGGTGTCGGCGAGTTGCCGGGCATTCGACTGCACGGCTTCCGCGCCCGATGCATCGGCTGCCCAGTTGGCATACCCGCCCCACGTCATCCCAAGCCCCAGCGGTCCGTCGAGATCGCGGTACGCGAACAGGCTTTGCAGGCGCAGCGACCGGTAGTGGGGGTCGTCATCGAACGCGTTGACCCAGGCGAACGAGTTTTGCGTGGCCCCAAGCGCCGGCCCGGATTTCTCGAACAGCGTGACTTTCGCGCCGGCCTGCGCCAGGGTCGACGCGATGCAGGCGCCGACGATGCCTCCACCGACCACGCCGACTTTGAGCGGACGCGCCCGCGCGAAAGTGCGCGCTGCAGCGCGCGCTGCGAGGGCGCAGCCCGCCACTCCCGCAACTCCGCGAAGTACTTCCCTGCGGCGCATCACGGCTCGATGAGGCCGTGGCGTATCGCGATCAGCGTGAGCTCCGACTGATTGACCACGTTGAGTTTCTGTTTGATGTTGTAGAGATGGGTGCCCACGGTCGATGACGACAATTTCAGGTCCTGTGCGATTTTTTGCACCGTCGCACCGCCCGCGAGCCGGATGAAAACTTCGAATTCGCGTTCCGAGAGCTGATCCACGAGCGACCGGCTCCCTCCGTCGAATTCCGACAGCGCCAGCTTCTGCGCAAGAGACGGTTCAATATAGCGCCTGCCCGCGCCGACCGTGCACACCGCCTCGAGCAGGGTTTCGGGTGCGCCGCGCTTCGAGAGAAACCCGAGCGCGCCTTCCTGCAGCGTGCGTCGAGCGTGCATGAGATCATCATGGGCGGACAGCGCGAGCACCTTGGCCTGCGGCTGGCGGGCGCGGATGCGCCGCAATGCCTCGAGTCCCCCCATGCCCGGCATCGCGAGGTCCATGACCACCACATCGGGCGCGAATTCGAGAAACATCTGGCAGGCCGCTTCGCCGGAGTCGGCCTCGCCGATGACCGTGATCTCCGCGCTCGACTGCAGCAAGAGCCGAAATCCCATGCGCACGACGGCGTGATCGTCGACGAGCAGGACGCGTATCACGACGCCGCCGCCAGGGGAATTTCTGCCGTCAGACGGGTGCCGCCGCCGGCAGCGTTGCGGACGTGGAAGGACCCGCCCAACTGCGTCACGCGATCGTTGAGCCCGCGCAGGCCGAAGTGCCCGGGTTTCGACCATTCGGCCGGCAAGCCGACGCCATCATCGGTCACCGTCACGATGATGCCCTGCGGATCGCTGCGAACCTCGACGTCCACCCGCGATGGACTCGCGTGCCGTATGGCGTTGATCACGCCTTCCTGGATCACGCGATAAATGGCGAGCGTGATGCTGGGGCCGAGATCGGGCGGCAGATCGTGACGCAGCGTCAACGCGATCAGGGGATGACGCCGCTGCCAGTCGCGTACGAGGCTCTCGAGGGTGGCGGCGAGCCCGAGGGTGTCGAGAGTGAGCGGCGCGAGCCTTGGGATCAGCCCGTGCATCGCATCGTAGAGGCGAGCCGCTTCGTCCGAAATCAGGCGGGCTATCTCGGCGGTCGCCGCATCGCGCGCTTCGGTCTGGGTCGCGATGGCCAGCGCCAGACTGCGTATGGCAGTGACCGACTGGCCGAATTCATCGTGCAACTCGTGTGCGATCAGCCGCCGCTCCTCTTCGACACGCTGGTCCGCCAAGGACGACATCTCGCGCCGTTCCTCCAGACGGGCTTCCGCGTCGCGGGCCTGGCGCTCGGCCCGTACCTTGTCCTCGACCGCCTGCGCCATCCTGTTGAAGGCGCTGCCGATGGTGCCGGCCTCATGCCCGGGAAGCGGAGGCAGCCGGTAGGACAACTCCCCTTGTTGGACGCGCTCCAGTCCCGCGGCGATGATCGGGAAGGGCTTGAGAGCACGCGCGACGCTCCAGAACGCCAATCCGTTGACCACGATCACCATGCCGGCCCCGAGCGCGGTGAGGCGCAGAATGCCGTCCCACGCATCGAGCACCGCCCGCGACGTTTGTGCCTCGACCACCAGGCGCACCCCGCCTCGCAGCGGGAACGTGACCTTGGTGACCGGCGGCGCCAGCAGCTGCGCAAACCAATCGGGGGCCTGGCGCCCGGCTTTGTAGGTCGCCTGGGGCGCACGGTACAGGACGTCGCCCGCCGGGGACAGAAGGCTCACCTCATTGGCACGAACGTGGCCGGTCTGCCGTAGGAACTGTAGAACCAGGTCGGGACCCCCCACGTTCGAATAGATCGAGGCCAGTTGGCCCAGTAATTGGGACGCCACACGGTTGGCAGCCTCTATTTCCTCGCGTATCGAGGCTCGGGTGCTCTGAATTTCAGCCGCAATCAGGACGATCACAAAGGTGGCGCTGAGTCCGGCCACCACGAGGTTCAAACGGGTCCGCAGTCTCATTTGGCCCATGGTACCAGGGCCCGGGGCGCGCTGAAGCACGCGACTGGGGGGCGGGCTCGGGCCACCGCGCCTTGCCGGCCTCATGAAAATCATGAGCAAAGTTTCATGATGCTGCTGATTCGGGGGAGGGCGGCACAGAGGAGTATCGAGTCCTGGTACAACGAGGAGATTGAGTATGAAATGGGAAACCCCGCTTGCTATCGATTATCGATACGGTATGGAAATCACGATGTACGTTTCGAATCGCTAGAAGCCGATTAGGGCGCGCCCTCTGCAAGGTCGGGCGCGCCTGTTTTTCACGTGAAAATCCGTGTGCTGGGATCGGCCGCCGGGGGCGGCTTTCCGCAATGGAACTGTAATTGCCATAACTGCGCCGGCGTCCGGGCGGGCACTTTCCAAGGCTCTGCGCGCACCCAGTCCTCGATCGCCGTGACCGGCAGCAACGGTCCGGCGTCGGTGTTGGTCAATGCCTCGCCGGACATTCTGATCCAGCTGCAGCGTACCCCGGATCTGCAGCCGAATCGCTCGCTCCGCGACACCGCGATTGCCGGCATCATTCTCGTCGATGGGCAGGTGGATCACACCACCGGCCTCTACATGCTGCGCGAATCCATGCGCCCCTGGCCGATATGGTGCACCGATAGCACCTGCGCGGACCTGACCCAGGGAAACCCCGTTTTCGGCGTGCTGGCCCACTTCTGCGGCGTGGATCGCCGCCGGATCGAATTGGACCGCGAATTCGTGGTGGAGACGGTGGAGCACGTCCGCTGGCGCGGCCTTCCGGTGGCCAGCAAACCGGCCCCGTATTCCCCCAACCGCGATTCGCCCGTGAGCGGCGATAATCTGGCATTGGTCATCACCGATGAAATCAGCGGTCGAAGTGCGGTTTATGCGCCGGGGCTCGCCGCCATCGACGAGCGCTTGTGGGAGGCCATGCGGGCGGCTTCCTGCGTTTTGATCGACGGGACGTTTTGGACCGACGATGAGATGATTGGTCTCGGTATATCGCGCAAGCGCGCGCGCGACATCGGGCATCTGCCGCAAAGCGGCGCGGGCGGGATGCTGGAATGGCTGGACCGACTTTCCTCGAGCACCGGAAAAATCTTGATCCACATCAACAACACCAACCCCATTCTCGATGAGTCGTCGGCGGAATCTGCGGACCTCCGGAAGCGCGGGGTTGAAGTGGCGTATGACGGCATGGAGATATTCCTTTGAATGCATTAGTGCAAAATACGGCCGCGCCCTGGAGCCGGGAAGAATTCGAGGCGCAGCTGCGCGCTCAGGGCCGCGCCTATCACATTCACCACCCGTATAACGTCCTGCTCAATACCGGCGCGGCCAGCCGGGAGCAAATCCGAGGCTGGGTGGCGAACCGCTTCTACTATCAAATCAGCATTCCCATCAAGGATGCGGCCATTCTCAGCAACTGTCCCGATCGGGCCGTGCGGCGCAACTGGGTGCAGCGCATTCTCGATCACGACGGCTACGGCGATGATCCTGGCGGAATCGAATCGTGGCTGCGCCTGGGCGAGGCGGTGGGCCTGTCCCGCGGGTCGGTGGAGGATTTGTCGCTGGTGCTTCCGGGCGTGCGATTCGCCGTCGACGCCTATGTGAATTTCGCCCGCCGCGCGCCGTGGCAGGAAGCCGTCTGTTCCTCGCTGACCGAACTGTTTGCACCTGAGATACACAAACAAAGGCTGGCCAATTGGCCGGAGCACTATCCGTGGATCGACCGTGCGGGCCTTAGGTACTTCCAGAGCCGCGTGAGTCTTGCGCGTCGCGACGTCGAATTCGGGTTGGCTTTTACGTTGGATCACTTCGATACGCGTCCGCTGCAGGAGCGAGCCATCGAGATCTTGAAATTCAAACTGGATGTGTTGTGGCAGATGAGCGATGCCATGGCCTTGCGCTACGGGGTTGCGACATGAGTGCCGATCCGATCAATGGTGGCAATCCGATCAATGGTGCGTCGATACCCGCCATCGACCGGCGATTCCGGCTGCAATGGGAGCCCGCGCAAAATGCGCACGTGCTCTTGTACCCCGAGGGAATGATCAAGCTCAACGGCAGCGCCGGCGAGATCCTGAAGCGCTGCGACGGCAAAGCGACCGTCGCCGACATCACGGCCAGTCTCGAGCAGTCGTTCGCAGCGTCCGGCTTGTCGGGCGACGTCTTCGCGTTCATCGCCATGGCCGTCGAAAAAAAATGGGTCACCTTGCTGCCATGAACGCGCAGGCCAAAGTCCCCGGACCGCCGTTGTGGCTGCTGTTGGAGCTGACCTATCGTTGCCCGCTGCACTGCGTGTTCTGCTACAACCCGACGGATTTCGCCCGGACGGGACCGGAACTGTGCACCGAGGATTGGCTTCGGGTGTTGCGTGAGGCACGCGCTCTCGGCGCCGTGCAACTCGGTTTGTCCGGCGGCGAACCGCTGGCCCGCGACGACCTGGAACTCATCGTCGCCGAGGCGCACCGGCTGGGGTTCTACATCAATCTCATCACCTCCGGCGTCGGACTCAACGAAACCCGCATTGCGGCGCTCAAGGCCGCGGGCCTCGATCACATTCAACTGTCGTTTCAGGACAGTTCGAAGCAGATGAACGACTTTTTGAGCAGCACACGCACCTTCGAATTGAAGTCCAAGGTGGCGGCGCTCATCAAGCAGTACGACTATCCGATGGTGCTCAACGTCGTGCTGCACCGGCTCAACATCGATCATGTGGAGGAAATTCTCAACATGGCCGATCGGCTCGGTGCGGAGTACGTCGAACTCGCCAATACCCAGTACTACGGATGGGCCTGGCACAATCGGGACCAACTCATGCCCTCCCGGGCTCAAGTGGAACGGGCGGAGGCGGCCACGAAGCGCTTCCGCGAACGCATCGGCCGCCCCATGCAGATCTACTTCGTCGTGCCCGACTACTTCGAGCGCCGGCCCAAGCCCTGCATGAATGGGTTGGGTTCCATCTTTCTCACGGTGACGCCGGACGGTACGGCGCTGCCCTGTCATGCGGCGCGCATGCTGCCCGGGCTCGAATTTCCGAACGTCCGCGATACCAGCGTGAAGCACGCATGGTTCGATTCGTCGGGATTCAATCACTTTCGCGGCGATGAGTGGATGAAGGAGCCATGCCGCAGCTGCCCGGAAAAGGCACGCGATTTCGGGGGGTGCCGGTGCCAGGCCTTTCTGATGACCGGCGACGCGGCGAACGCCGACCCGGTCTGCGATCTGTCGCCGCATCATCACCTCGTGACCCAGGCGGTGGCGGATGCGGAGCGGCCGAGTCCAGCCGCGAAGCCGCGCCCCGCAGAGGAAAAGCCCCTCGTATTTCGCACCCCCGCGAATTCGGCTACGCTGTTTCCGTGAACGGGACACGGCGCCAGGCTCCTGGATGAATTGGCTCACTTGGATGTTCCTCGCGGCTCTCGCCGGGGAGACGGCCACGCGCCTGTGGCTGGCCTCCCGTCAAATCGGCGCGGTCACCGCCCATCGCAATCGCGTGCCCGAGGCCTTTCAGGGGCAGATTGCGCTCGCCGACCAGCAGAAGGCGGCCGACTACACGCTTGCCCGGGTGCGTCTCGGGCGGTGGGCGACCGTCTTTGAGTCCCTGATTAAGGTGGGCTTCACCGTAGGCGGCGGTCTCGCGGCGGTTGATGCCTGGATGCGGCACGCGGTTGCGAACGAGCCCTGGCATGGCTGTCTCGTCATCCTGGCGGTGTTCTTGATGCTCCAGTTGCTCGGCCTGCCGTTTACGCTGTGGCGCACGTTCCGAATCGAGGCGCGATTCGGATTCAACCGGATTTCGCCGCGCCTCTTTGCGGCCGACCTTGCCAAGCGATGGCTGCTGGCGTTGGCACTGGCGGCGCCCCTGGCATGGGTCACCCTCTGGCTCATGAACAGCATGGGCACCTGGTGGTGGGTGTGGGTATGGCTGGTAGCGTTAAGCACGATGGTCATCGTCACCTGGGCAGCGCCTCGCTTCATTGCACCGCTGTTCAACCGCTTCACCGCGATCACCGATGCGACCCTCAAGGAGCGGGTGGAGGGGCTGCTGCGACGTTGCGGATACGAGGCAGGCGGCGGCGTCTTCGTGATGGACGGATCGCGCCGCTCCGCGCATGGGAACGCGTATTTCACGGGGATCGGCCGCAACAGGCGCATCGTGCTCTTCGACACCTTGCTCGCGCGGATCGATCTTGCGGAAATCGAAGCCGTGCTTGCCCACGAGCTCGGTCATTTCCGGCTGCACCATGTGCGCCAGCGGCTGCTGACTTCCCTGTTGTCGGTGCTGGCGGCTCTGGCGCTGCTCGGTTGGCTGGCACGTATGCCGGAGTATTACAGCGCCTTCTCGGCTCCCGAAAATTCCGCGATGGCGTTGCTGCTGTTCGCGCTGACCATCCCCGCGTTCGCCTTCTTTACGACCCCGATCGAAGCGTGGTGGTCGCGCCGGCAAGAGTTCGCGGCCGACGAGTTCGCGGCCCGGCACGCCGATGCCGGCCGCCTGGTGACGGCGCTGGTGAAGCTCTACCGCGACAATGCCACCACCCTCACGCCGGATCGCGTGCATTCGGCGTTCTACGATTCCCACCCCGCCGCGGTCGAGCGCATTGCGCGATTGCAGCGGCTCGCGACGCAGTAGCGCGTAGCCCGCGCTTCGAGCCGAACGGCCCCGCCGTAAGCCGGGCCGGGGCGCGCCTCAAGCCGCCGCGCGCTGCTCCGGCGCGTCTTCGAGCGCGCGCGCCCAGACGTCGTCGATTTTTTCCGCCCAGACGAACTCCAGCCGGTTTCGCACGCTTTCGGGGATTTCATCCAGATCCCGGCGGTTTCTCGCCGGCAAAATCACCATGCGGATTCCGGCACGCGCGGCGGCGACGCATTTCTCCTTGATCCCGCCGACGGGGAGCACGACGCCGCGCAGGCTGATCTCGCCGGTCATGGCCACGTCGGCGCGCACCGTGCGCTGGGTCAACAACGACGCAAGCGAGGTCGCGATGGCCACGCCGGCGCTCGGCCCGTCCTTCGGGATCGCACCGGCCGGAACGTGAATGTGCAGATCCGCATTGTCGAGCATGGCGGGATCGATGCCCAATCGGTCGGCCTGCGATTTCACGAGGGTGACGGCGGCCTGTGCGCTCTCCTTCATGACGTCGCCCAATTGACCCGTGAGTATGAGTTTGCCGGTGCCCTTGACCCGGCTCGATTCGATGAACAGGATGTCCCCGCCCGCGGGAGTCCACGCCAATCCGGTCGCGACGCCGGGGACGCTGGTGCGCAGCGCGACATCGTTCTCGAAGCGGGGGGGCCCAAGAATCCTGTCGACCTCCGCAATATCGATGACGATATTCGAGGAGAGTCCGGACGCGATCGCGACCGCCGCATTGCGCAGCAGGGCGCCGATCTGACGCTCCAGATTTCTGACGCCGGCCTCGCGGGTGTGATCGACGATCACCTTGCGCAACGCCTCATCGGAAACCTGCACCAAGGCCGCGGACAGGCCGTTGGCCGTCAACTGGCGCTTCAGCAGGTAGCGCCGGGCGATCTGCAACTTTTCCTCTTCGGTGTAGCCGGTGAGCTCGATGATCTCCATTCGATCGCGCAGCGGCGGCGGAATGGCGTCGAGCACATTGGCGGTGCCGATGAACAGCACCTTCGACAAGTCGAACGGCACGCCCAGGTAATTGTCGCGGAACGAGTTGTTCTGCTCGGGATCGAGTACTTCCAGCAGCGCCGAGAACGGATCGCCCTGATGGCTCGCCGAGAGCTTGTCCACCTCGTCGAGCATGAGCACGGGATTGCGGCGGCCGGCCTTGCGCATGGCTTGCACGATGTTGCCGGGCAGCGAGCCGATGTAGGTACGCCGGTGACCGCGGATCTCCGCTTCATCGTGTACGCCGCCGAGACTCGCCCGCCGGAACTGGAGTCCAAGCGCCTTGGCAATGCTCTGTCCCAGCGAAGTCTTGCCGACGCCGGGCGGCCCGACGAAGCACAGGATGGGGCTGCGGCCTTCGGGGTTCAGTTTTCGCACTGCGAGGAACTCGAGAATGCGCTTCTTGACCTTCTCGAGCCCGTAATGATCTTCGTCCAGAATGGCGCGGGCACGCTCCATGTCCAGCTGCTCGGCATCGACTTTCGACCAGGGCATGGCGATGAGCCAATCGAGATAGGTGCGCGTCATCGAATATTCGGCGGCGCCGTCCGACATGCGTTCGAGGCGTGCCAGCTCGCGCAGCGCCTGTTCCTCGGCCTCCGGGGGCATACCCGCTTCGGCAATCGCCTTCTTGAGTTCCGCGAGTTCGGCGCCGGAGCCATCGGTTTCGCCGAGTTCCTTCTGGATCTGGCGCAACCGCTCGCGCAGTACCGCCTCCTTCTGCCGTTCATCGAAGGCTTCGCGCGTGCGCTCGTCGATCTGCCGGGACACCTTGAGCACTTCGATACGCCGATTGAGCAATGCCAGAACACGGTCGAGCCGGGTTTTGAGATCGAAGGTGGCGAGGATTTCCTGCTTGTCGGCCGTCTTCAAGTCCATGAAGCTCGCAACGATGTCCGCAAGGGAGGAGATCGATTCAATGCCGCGAATCGCGTTGGCCAGTTCCGCGGGCGCCTGCGGCAGCAGCTGGAGGGCTTCCATGGCCTTCTCGCGCAGGTTGAGCCCGCGGGCTTCCACTTCGTTATCGAGCACGGTGACTTCCTTGTGCGGATCGATCCGTGCCACGAAAAACGGCTCCTGGCTGACATAATCCAAGACGGTAAAACGCTGTTCACCCTGGCAGATCAAGTGATGCGTGCCATCGGCGGCCGTGATGAACCGCACGATGGACGCCGCCGTGCCGATTTCGTGCAATCCGTCGGTCTCCGGGTCCTCGATGGCGGGGTCCTTCTGCAGCAACAGGCCGACACGCCGCTGCGTTCTCACCGCTTCCTGGGCCGCCGCCAGCGCACGTTTGCCTTGAATGGCAATGGGCAGCACGACGCCGGGGAACAAAACCAGGTCGCGCACCGGCAGGACGATGAGGACGTCTTCCGCCGGCGGAGTGGCGGCCGTTTGAATGGCGCTGGCGTTCATAGGGTCGATCCCGCGAGGCGGAGAAATAGATAGCCGTTTTCCAATCGATTTTCACGCAGCACATAACGTCCCGGCGGCAGATCGATTCGCCGGCGCATCCGCCCATAGGGGATTTCCAGCCGGACGACATGCATGCCGAGCGCAAAAGCCGGGGGCGGCACCGTGGTTTCAATGACCAGACCGGATGAGGAGATCTGCACCACGACGTCCTCCGCCCGGGCGCCGGGCAGGGCGATTGAAACGTGCAGTTCGTCGCCCGACGAGAAGAGATTGGCGGGGGGCTCCCAGACCGGCGGGGCGGAAGGGCCGGCGAGCAGGTCGAAGAACCGGCGATGCCGGCGCTCCGCCTCATCGAGGCGGGCACAGGCTTCGGCCCACATCCAGGATTTTCTACGCTGTGAATTCATGGTTCTTGCTTCCCCGGTCGCTCGTGAAACTTAGGAGCCTGTCTGAGTATTTCCCGTGAGCCGCGTTGGCAAGGCCGTATATCCGTGCGCTGCAGTTGGGCTTGGCCCACGCCATAGGATAGTGCGCTGGGAGCGGATGCAGCCGACGCCCCATCGCACAGATCCGGTGGCCTGCCAACGCCCAACGGCAGCACACCAGCACACGTCCCCTTGCCAACCCTTCGGGACCGGGCAGATTTCCCCTCATGCGGCGTTGTCGCCTCCTTATTGGGTTACTACCCAACCTCGTCGGCTCCGCCTTGCCTGAGGGGAAATCTGCCGCGGTCGCGGCCACGGGAAATACTCAGACAGGCTCCAGAGTGAGGGCGGCAGGACTCAAGTTCAAGGTTCCGTCAGCGAGCGGGGGTCCTGTCGGCGGCCCGGACGATGTAGCCTCCCGACCTTTCGTCCGCCCGCAACGTCAGGAGGCCGCGCTTCTGTGCATCCGCCAGCAGATCGTTAAAGGAGCGAAAGCCGTAGGCGCGCTCGTTGAAGCCGGGGTGACGGCGCTTGATGGCCTGCTTGATCATGGAACCCCAGATCGGCTCATTCTCGCCGCGCTCTTCGATGACGGCTTCGAGGGTTTCGGCCACCAGGTCGAGCGCATCGGTGAGGTCGGGGCCCTTGTTCTCGGCCGGCGCATTTTCCACGGGCGCACTATCCGGCGTCGGCGCCGATGGGCGTGATGTCGTTGATGCACTGCGGCGCCGCACCTTGGATGGCTCTTTCCGGACCAGGTCATCGTAATAGATGAACTCGTCGCAGTTGTTGAGAAACAGGTCCGAGGTTGAATTCTTAACGCCGACGCCGATGACGGTCTTTGCGTTCTCACGCAGCTTGCTGACGAGCGGAGAGAAGTCAGAGTCGCCGCTGAGAATGACGAACGTGTCGACGTGCCCTTTCGTGTAGCACAGATCGAGTGCGTCGACGACCATGCGGATATCGGCGGAGTTCTTGCCGGACTGACGCACGTGAGGGATTTCGATGAGTTCGAAAGCCGCCTCGTGCAGGCCGCGTTTGAAGTCCTTGTACCGGTCGAAGTCGCAGTAGGCTTTCTTGACGACGATGTGGCCCTTCAGCAGCAGGCGCGCCAGTACCTTTTCGATGTCGAAGCTTGGGTACTTGGCGTCCCGCGCACCCAGTGCAATGTTCTCCAGGTCCAGATACACCGCCATGGTGGCATCCGCAGTCCGCGTCGTTAGGTCATTCATTGCCCGATTCTAACAGTGTGGCGCGCCATCGCCCGGAATTTGCCCCGGCCGTCCGCAACACTCAGGCCGGCAAGTTGCGCTGCATTGCGCTGACTCTCCTAAAACCAGTTGTAGTTGAAGCTCACACTGACGCGTTCGGCCGACTTCGGATGGGACGCCACCTCGTGGCGCAGCCAACTCTCGAACAGAACCACCTGTCCGGCCACGGCGGGCAGGGTGATCCACGGCCGGTTCTTAGGGCCAGCGCGCGCCGATCGAGGGGGCGCAGCCATGTAGCGGTCGAGGCGCGGGTCCTCGAATTTGATGCCGGGAGATCCCGCGGGCACCTGCACGTAGTACGTGCCGCTCAACGTCGACAGCGGATGCAGGTGCAGCCCATGCACCGCGTTCCGCGACATGATGTTGAGCCAGCAATCGGTCATGGCAAGTTCCCGGCCCGTAAGGTCCCACTCGACAGCCTCCGCGAAGGCCTTTACGTGACGTTTCAAGCTGCGCTCCAGATCCTGGAAGGTCGGCGACATCCGATGCAGCTGATGGGACGAACTGTACGATGTGTAGCCGCCGCGATAGTTCTTTGCCGACCAGCGGCGGCCGGCAGCGTCATCGGCTTGTAGTTGGCGGCCTTCCTTCAGAAGCTGTCGGTTGAGCTCCCGCGAAGCGCTTTTTTGGAGGACCGAGGTATAGACGTGGGTCGGGAAAAATTCATGCATGGTCACGCATCAAGACTAACGGACGAATGAATCCTTGGGAATCGGTCACTCCGTGTCGCGCGAGGAGCGTCCTTTACTTCCCACGACGGCGCCGGCGATGTAGGCCACGGTGCCGGCGACGACAATGCCGCTCAGGAGCGCAATCCAGGGGTAGTCGCGAACAAAATCGTCGATAGTGCTCGCAATGTCCCGGAGCCGCACCGATGTGTCGTCGCCCTGCCTCGAGAGCGCGCGCGTGGCGTCGGCGACGGCCTGGTCGACACGGTCCCGAAGACGTTGGATGTTGGGATCGTGCGCGTCCGCCAGCTGCGTGAGCAATTCCTCTGCGCCATCGATCAACTCGTCGAGCCTTTCCAATTTGTCCATTTTCAATTCCATGGCGTCGGCGATCGCCGCGGCATTCCCGGTCAAACCGATATCTTGACTTCGTTGAACTGAATCACGGGCGCGACATCGGTGTACTTCGGAATGTCCGAGGTCAGTTCGGCCGCTGCTGGGCCCCACACCGCGGCGAAAGCATCCACGGTGTCGAAATAGAACTGACAGCCTCCATGGAAGGCCGGCGGTTCACTTGGGAAGGTGCCGTGCAGCCCCGCGTCCACTTCCGTCTTCCGCAAGCCCTTGCTCAGCAGCCGCATGGCCAGCGGCATGTGCTTGGTAACGTAGTAGTTCATGTCGAAGTGGGTGCCGGGTTTGTTCGGATACAAAACGCTGACTTTGATCATAGGTTGCCTGCCTCAGACGGAATAACCGCATTGTACCGATCGCCGTGTTCCAATTGTGCAAGTCACGGCGACACCGCTGCGCCGGCCGGAGCGCGGGCATCGCTGGCGCCGTACAACATGCCGGGCCGCGGAAACCCGAGCGACTTGGCAAGGGCGGGATCGGCCGGGGCCACTCCGACGGCTTCTGCGGCGTTGCCGGCGCCCCAGACCTCCAAGGGCACGATGCGGTAGCCCATGCGCGCCAGCGCCGCGACCGTATCGGCCGACAGTGCGAACGGCTCGGCGGCCAAGGTGTCGGGCAGCCATTGATGGTGAATGCGGGGCGCGTCAATGGCTTCTTGAAGGCTCATGCCGTGGTCGATCACGTTGACGAGAATTTCCAGCACCGTGGTGGTGATGCGCGAACCGCCGGGGGTCCCCACCACCAACAGGGGCTTGCCATCCTTGAGGACGATGGTGGGCGTCATGGAACTCAACGGCCGCTTGCCGGGCGCAATGGCGTTCGCCTCGCCCTGTATCAGGCCGAATAGATTGGCGGCGCCGGGTTTTGCCGTGAAATCGTCCATTTCGTCGTTCAGGAAGAAACCGGTGTCGCCGGCGATGACTTTGGCGCCGAAGTCGTCGTTGATGGTGTAGGTCACCGAGACCGCATTGCCCGCGGCATCGACGATGGAATAGTGGGTGGTCATTGCGCGCTCAGCGGGACCTTTGTCGCCGGCCAGGACTCCCGAAGGAGTTGCATGCCGCGCCGCTATGTGAGACCTGATCGCTGCGGCATGGGCCTCCGATATCAAGCGATCGGTCGGATTGTCGATGAACGCGGGATCTCCCAGATAGCGGTTGCGATCGCGAAATGCGTAGCGCATCGCTTCCGTCAGGTAGTGCACCGAGCGGCTCGAATGAAAACCCAGACGGTGCAGGGGATAGGGTTCAAGAATCCGCAGCATCTCGCACAGGGTGACGCCTCCGGAACTGGGTGGGGGCGCCGACATGATGGTATATCCTCGATAGGCGCACCTTACCGGCGCAGATTCGGTCACCGTATAGGCGGCGAAATCGGCGGCCGTCAACAGGCCCCCATGGGTCTTGCTCGCCGCGGCCACCGCGGCTGCGATGGCGCCCTGATAGAACGCGCGAGTTCCTCCGTCACTGATGGCTCGTAGCGTGGCGGCGAGTTGCGGTTGCGCCAGGCGATCTCCGGGCTTGAAAGGGTCGCCATTGTTGAGGAACACCGCCGCAACGTTGGGTTGGCTGCGAAACGCATCGGTTCCGACCTCGAGCACATCGACGTCGCCGCGGGTGAGGACGAAGCCCTCTTCGGCAAGGCGGATGGCGGGCGCCAGAAGCGTTGCCCGCGGCAGCGTGCCATATTTTTCACGAGCTGTTTCGAGCCCCAGCACGGTCCCCGGCACGCCGGCGGCGAGAAACCCATCCAGGCTTTTTTCCGCAACCGCATTGCCCGCCGCATCGAGAAACATGTTCCACCTGGCTCCTTGCGGCGCCTTTTCGCGGAAGTTGATGAAGGTGTCCTTGCCGCTGGCGAGATGAATGATCATAAAGCCGCCGCCGCCGAGATTGCCGCAGCACGGATGGGTGACCGCGAGCGCGTAGCCCACCGCGACCGCCGCGTCGATGGCGTTGCCGCCGTTTCGCAGAATTCCGGCACCGACTTCGGAGGCGAGGTGTTGTGCACTGACGACCATGCCCGTCGTGGATTCCACGGCGAGCGGTGCAGCCGCCTGCGCCGCTCCGCCAATCAGCGCGCCGGCTGCCGCGGCGAGACGCAGCGGCATGGCGCGCCGTCGATGAGCGGAGGCCCGGCTAAAATTCAAGAGTTGCTCTTGGGCGGCGCGATCGGTCCCAGCGCGCGTTCGAGACTCAAGCCGAGAGCCAGCAAGTCGCGGTCGGATGCCGCGGGCGCGTCGAACTCGACGGCGACCGGCAGACCGCTACTGCTAAGTCCGGCGGGAAGCACCAGACCGGGTAATCCCGCCGTGCTGCCCGGTGCAATGTTGCGCGCCACGGCGACTTCGAAGGGCAGGCTCCGGCCGCCGCCGGCCTTTAACGTGGTTTCCTCGCCGATCAACGGCGGCGGCACGAGGGTGGCTGGGAAGACGATGGCGGCCACTTGCGCGCGCGAGAAATATTCTTGAAATAACCGTCGGAGTGCCGGGAGATGCTGGTCGCGCGCAGCCGTATAGGCGGCCTCGGAAACGACGTTGACGCCGCCCGGCATGACGTCCGTGCGAAAGATCTCCCGGATATCCGGACTTGCGCGGGAGATGAGTTCCTCCACGCTCAAGCCGGCGCCGTACTCTTTCAAGTACCGGGCAAGTTCCGGGCGGACGTCGTGATTTTGAACCGGGTCCGTCGTGAGGTCGATGAGGTGCGCCAGGCCGTTAATCGTTCCTTCCACCAGCACCGCTCCGGCTTCACGCAGCCGCGCCAGCGCTTCGCCGGCAATCCTTTCGACCTCGGGGTCCAAATCCACGAACCAATAGTCGCGGACCACACCGAGACGCACGCCTCGCAACGGCTTGACCGCGAGAGGAGATGGGTCGCCGGCCGCCACCGAATCGAACAAAGCCAGGTCTTGCACGGTCCGGGCATGCGGTCCGACCTGATCGAACAGCGGCGAGATGGGCACGCAGCCCTTGGTCGAGTACCGCCGGGTCGTGGGCCGGAAACCGGCAATGCCGCAGAATGCCGCCGGCACGCGAATGGATCCTTCGGTATCTTCCGCCACCCCGAGGGGCGCGAGCCGCGCCGCTATCGCGGCGGCCGTGCCGCCGCTGCTTCCCCCCGGAATGCGCCGGTTATCGTAGGGATTGTGAACCGCGCCAAACGCGAGGTTGTTGGTGGTCCACCCGAAGGACAGTTCATGCAAATTGGTCTTCCCCAGCACGATGGCGCCGGCGCCTTTCAACGACGCGACCACCGGTGCATCCTGCGCCGGCCGGAAATGCCGCAGCGCCGGCGTTCCTGCGGTCGTCGCGTAGTCCCGGGTATTCACGCTGTCCTTGACGGGAATGGGCAGTCCGAATAGCGGTCCCAGCTTCGCGCCGCTGCGGCGCTGCCGGTCGCAGGCGCGGGCATGTTCCAGTACCCGGTCGGGCTCCAAGGTGATGAACGCATTGAGTGCGCGTTGCGATTCGCAGCGCGCCAGCAGCGCCCCGGCATATTGCTCGGCGGTCAACTCGCCTTGCACCATGCTCCGGACGGCGTCGCATGCACTCAATTCAGTAAGCGATGCAGTCGCCGGCTTGGAGTCCCGAGGAGGCGCGATGCCCTCCGCAACCGAGACCGCGGCCGCCACGGTGCCGGCCACGAAGGCGCGGCGCGACAGCCCGTCAGGGTTTGACATGGTCGCGCCTCAATCGCTGCGCCACAGCATTTCCCGCGCGCCGCGTCGGCAAGTGCATCATGAAATCCCCAAGTGGTTAATTCGATTAACCGGAAGACGCTAGCTCACCACCGGTGCTTTGCGCAAGCCCATATTGAGATGCGTGCCCGGATCTGCCACAGTCCCTCTCCTTCCAGTGGAGTAACCGAAGGTAGGATGAAACGACCCCGTGCCGCCGTGCCCACCCGCGATCGGATATTAGACGAAGTCGAGCGGTTGATCGCCATAAAAGGTGTTTACGGCTTTAAATTGCGCGATGTGGCCGAGCGCCTCGATCTGAAGGTTCCCGCCATCTACAAGCATTACCGGAGCCGCGACGACGTGCTGGTCGAGGTAGCGCGGCGCTTCGTCTCGCTGCTGGGCGCCCAGTTCGATTCCTCCGGCGCGCGTCGGCCGGTCGAGGCGCTGCGGGCGAATTTGAATCGTTTCGTCGAGTTCAAGATGTTCCACCCCGCGTACGTGCGCCTTGCGCTCGTCGACTTTGCAACGCCGGATGGCGGCATGGAATACGTGAAACGGGCGGCGGGCGGGTCCTTCGAGGACAATTTCTCGGCCGGGCCACTCGCGGCGATGCACGCGCGGCTGCGGGCGCTGCTAAAAGCCGGGGCCGGGTCCCGCCATTTCCGCCGCGTGGACGCCACGGATTTCTACCGCGTCGTGAAATCCGCGCTGTTGATCCGGCTGGTTTTTCCGAATGATAAGTTGCTGCTGCGCCGGCCCACTGCGGCGGAGGTACGCTCAATCCAACGGTGGCTTTGGGATCTCGCGTCGGGCTTCCTGGCGCGCCGGCCCGCATCCGGCGGTCCCTGATCCGATCGCATGGACCCTACCGGTAATTCCACGGCGGTCGCCGATTCGGCGAGCCGTCAAGCGAACGATTCGCAGGCGGCACAGTTGGCAAGCTTTGCCGCGCTGGGTGTGGTATTCGGCGACCTCGGCACGAGTCCCTTGTATACCCTGCAGACGGTGGTTCAGGCGATGGGAGGCCAATTTACGCCGCAAAGCGCGCTCGGCATTCTGTCCGCGATCGTCTGGACGCTCATCATCACGATCTCGGTGAAATATTGCGTTTTCGTGATGCGTGCCGACCATCACGGCGAAGGCGGCATCCTGGCATTGATGTCTCTGATCGGCGCAAACGGATTCACCAGGGGCTTCAAGGTGCTGACCGGCATGGGCTTGCTCGGAGCCGCACTCATCTACGGGGACGGCGTCATCACTCCTGCGATATCGGTATTGAGCGCGCTCGAGGGCCTCAACGCCGTCACCGATTCCTTCAAGCCGTTCATCATGCCGATGGCGGTGTTCATCTTGATTGCGCTGTTCGCCGCGCAGCGCTTCGGCACCGAAAAAATCGGCCGCGCATTCGGGCCGGTGATGCTGCTATGGTTTCTGGTGATTGCGGCTCTCGGCATGGCCGCGCTCGTTCGACATCCCTCGGTCGTGGCCGCGATCGATCCGCGTTACGCGGTGAAATTTCTGCGCCATTCGGGCGGTTCCGGGATGCTGGTCCTCGGCGGCGTATTCCTGTGCATAACCGGTGGCGAGGCACTTTACGCAGACATGGGTCATTTCGGCAAGGCGTCGATTCGCCGTGCGTGGTACCTGATTGTGTTGCCCGCGTTGTTGATAAGTTATGCGGGCCAAACGGCGTATTTGATCGAAAAGGGATCAGTGTCCGGCAATCCTTTTTTCCAAATCGCCCCGTCGTGGTCGGTCTATCCGCTCGTGACGCTGGCGACCGTCGCCACCATCATTGCGAGCCAGGCCATCATCACCGGTTCCTTCTCGATGACGCGGCAAGCCATGCAGCTGGGTTGGCTGCCGGGCGTTTCCATCCGGCAGACGTCGGATCGAATCTACGGCCAGATCTACGTGCCGGTGGTCAACTGGCTGCTGATGGCGGCGACGGTCGCGACCACGATAGCGTTCGGCAGATCGGATCGTTTGGCGGGCGCCTACGGTACGGCCGTGGCTACCACCATGCTGTTGACCACGGTGCTTCTTTTTCGCGCCATGCGCGACAGGTGGCGGTGGCCGCTGCCGGCCGCGTGCGCCGTGGCCGGGTTCTTTCTCGTGGTGGACAGCAGCTTTTTCGTTGCAAACCTATGGAAAATCGCGGAGGGCGGCTGGCTCCCGTTGACCTTTGCCGCGATTCTTTTCTGCGTCATGGTGACGTGGCGCAACGGCGTGGACGCACTCAAGGCCACGCTGGCGGGCTCCGCCGAACCAGGCGAGCAATTTCTATCCGACTTGAAAAAGGGACTCATACCCCGGGTGGACGGCGTCACGGTTTTTCTGACCCGCAGCACGCAGAAAGTCTCCAAGCTCATCATGGATCACGCCCGCTTCGTCGGCGTTCTACCCCGGCAGGCCATCGCGCTCAGCGTCGTATTCGAAAACACGCCGCGCATCTTCGGACGGAAATGCACGCTCGTGGAAAACGTCGGCGAGGGCTTATGGCGCATAGTCGCGCGATTCGGATTCTTCGAGATACCCGACCTCATGCAGGCTCTCAGTGAGGCTCAGGGCCTCGATTCGGCCATCCATCTGGACAAGGCCATGTTCGTTGGAACCCGCGACTTGGTGGTGTCGAAGCCGGTCAAGCCCGCCCTGCGGGGCTGGCGCATGGCCCTGTTCGCGTTCCTCTACCGCAACTCCGTGAAGGTCGTCGACCGATTCAACCTTGCCCCCGCCAACGTCGTCGAAATCGCGCGCCAGATTGAGATCTAACGGTAGATTTCGCTTCGCCCGGGCTCTCCGTCAGCTGACCACCCCGCGGAATCCGCTTGGCGGGGTGATTCCTCGACGAGCGGCGCGTCATAGGGTCCCCTCTCCAAAAGGTCGTGCAACACCCGGACGAGTCCCAACACGAGGAACGCCAGTGCGCCGATGGTCAATAGGATCGCTGTGACAATGTGCATTGAGCTACCAATCCCTGCCGCAAGGCGGTCGCCTAGGGCAATTGTGTAATGACGCAACGCAGCTACGGTGTAGGAAAAGACCTTGTGTTCTTGTAAGACTAAACGGGCCTTGCGTCAACGTACATCGCATCAACCGGGACTCAGGAAGTTGACCAACGGCCTGCCGCCCGCAGAGCGTTTGGCGACGACTTTCAGCGCGACCAGCGTGGGCGTCGCGAGAATGATACCCGCGATTCCCCAGAACAGGCCGCCGAACCAGAGGGCGAGAAATACCAGCATGGGATTCAGCTGCAGACGCCTGCCGACCAGAAGGGGTTGGATCACCTGTCCTTCGACGATGGTCAATCCGAGGAAACTACCGGCCACATACACCACGTGAGCCAGTCCATCGAATGACACGACCGCGACCAGAGATAGGAGAATCAGGGTCGTGGTGGGACCCGCATAGGGAATAAAATTGAGGAGGCCCGCGATCGTACCCCAGAGGAATGGGTTGGGCATGCCGCATAGCATCATGAGGCAACCGGTCGCGAGCGCCAGCCCCACATTGATGAGCGACGTGGTCACATAAAACCGGCCGACCTCGCGCCGGACCCGCTCTATCACTCTCACGACATGGGCCGACTCGAGATCGCTCACCAGTGCCGACGTCATGCGAGCGAGCATCGGCGGCCCGCCGGCGAGAAGAAACAGCGTCAAAATGATCAGCGTGAGGGTGCTCAACAACGCCCCTCGCGTGGCATCGAGCAGCATGAACGGCGCGGTCTCCTCGGGCGGACCCACCGGCGTCGGCGCTTGCGCCTGCGGATGTGGAGCGGCCCCCATGTTGCCGGCGGAATTGCGCAGGGCGTCGAGGCGATTCATGAATTGCGCAACGGGCCGAATCTTCTTCTCGATGACTTTCAAGGTATGCGGGGCTTCCGCAAACCAATGCTGCGCCGGTTCGTACAGCATGTCGGATATGCCCGCCACTATCCCCAACAGAACGAGCATGAGCAGCACGGCGCTCGCGCTGCGGGGTACGTGCAGCCCGTGCAGCATTTCCACGGGACCGGAGAGCACGAGGGCGAACAGACAGGCGAGCGCGATCGGGACGAAGGCGACGTGGGCAAAATACAGCAGCAGTCCGATCGCGCCCGCAACCAAAATCCGGACAGCCGTCACCTTGGGCTTCTCGCTACGGTTCCCGGCCGGGGCGTCGGCCAACAAGCTGTCCTCTTTTTTTAGATGTAGGCCTGTCGGCATCGGATTCTCTTCACCCCCATACTCCGAAGACCACTATGCGGTAAAACCTCGAGCGACCACATCGCCGCAGCCACGCAAGGCGTGTAGGACGAAGCCGACGGCAAGCATCAGTTTGCCGAGCATGGGCGCCGCCACTCGACGGCGGTGGGGATCGTCGCGCTATTCGTGGGCGCGACCAGTGTGTTCGCGGAACTGCAGCGCGGCTCCCGGGTCGGGCATGCCGACACACATCCGGGCATCGCCGCACGCCGAGGTCATCGTTGAGGTCATTTGGAACGGCCCATGGTCTTGAGGAGGCGGTACGTGAATTCGACGCTCTCGTCGAAGGCTCGAATCCCCACCCGTTCATCGCGGCCATGGGCGCGGTTTTCATCGACGTCCTGAAAGACGCCGCTCACGTCGTAACTCGGAATTCCCGCATTGCGGGTTTGCCGGTCGTCGCTGAAGCCGGTCGCCATGGTCGGAATGATGGGCACCCCGGGCCACATCGAGTGCGCAAGCGCAGCTATCTTTTCCATGATTTGCGGTGTCGGCGGGGACTCCGGACTGACGATGGGCGGTGCATCGAGCGCCACGCTGACGGCCGGATCGTTGAGCGTGCCGACAAGCAGTGCACGGACGTTCGCCTCGGTGTCGCCCGGCATCATGCGGCATTGAATGGTCGCCCGCGCCCGCTGCGGCAATGCATTTTCGGCATGGCCGCCCGAGATCAGCGTTGCCACGCAGGTGGTGCGCAACAGAGCGTTCAGTCGCACGTTTTGGCTCAAGCGTTCGGCCGCGGCCAGGTCCGGCTGCGCGGCGGCGACTGCTTTCATGTCGGCGCTTGCCGGGCCTGGATCCACGATGGCGAGTGCCTCGAAGCTGGCGCGCGTGGTCGCGGTCAGCATCACCGGGAACTTGTAAGCCTCGAGGCGGCTCAAGGCGTCGGCAAGCCGGTAGATCGCATTGTCGGGTCCGGGCAGCGAACCGTGTCCCCCGGGGCTGGTGGTCTCCAAGGTGTACGTGACATAGGTCTTTTCGCTCGTCCCGACCTCGAAATAGAACGGCGCACCGTTTTTTAAATTTCCGCCGCCTCCGTCCAGATTGATCGCGATGCCGGCATCGATCAAATCCCGATGCTCCTTGAGCAGGAACGCAGGTCCATTCGAGTCACCGCCGGCTTCTTCGTCCGCGGTGAAGGCTACGATGATGTCGCGCTCCGGTACGAATCGCTCCCGTTTCAGGCGGATCAATGATTCCGCGAGCGCAGCATCGCCGTCCTTCATGTCGAAGGTGCCGCGTCCGTAGTAATAGCCGTCCTTCTCCGTGAACTCGAACGGGTCCACCGACCAGTCCTCTCGCTTTGCCTCCACCACATCGAGATGGCCGAGGAAAAGCACCGGTTTTCCGGGGCGCTTTCCACGGTAGCGAACGATCAGGTTGCCCTTGGCCGGCCGGTCCGGGGGCGCAATCAATACCACGTCGCCCGGCGCGAATCCCGCGGTCAATGCCCATGCCTGAATCGCCCTGGCCGCCTCCGTCGAGCCATGAGCGTGCGTCGTATTGAGTTCGATGAGGGTCTTCAGCATATCCCGCGCCAGCTGCTGGTCGGCGCCCGGCGGCAGCGGCGCGGCGGCCCAAGCGCCGGCGAGGTGGAGCGAGCCTATGCCGATGGCGGCGAGCAACGTACCGTATGGCTTTAGCATTGTGCCGGAAGCATAGCCTACCTTGGGGAGATTCCAAATGAGTGAGCGGCAAGCCGTGATGAGTTCGGGCAGACTGGAAGCGTTCAGCGACGGCGTCATCGCCATCATCATCACCATCATGGTGTTGGAACTCAAAGTCCCGCACGGTGATGACTTCGATGCTTTGATCCCGCTCATCCCTGTCTTGTTGAGCTACGTCTTGAGCTTCGTCTACGTCGGCATCTATTGGAACAATCATCACCACATGCTCCATGCCTCCGATGCGGTCACGGGGCGCATTCTGTGGGCGAATCTTCACCTCTTGTTCTGGCTCTCGCTCTTCCCCGTCACGACGGCTTGGGTGGGAGAGAACCACATGGCGCCTGCGCCGACCGCGTTGTACGGCGTGGTCCTGTTGATGGCCGCGATCGCTTACTGGATACTGCAACAGCTCATCATCGCCTCGCAGGGAGCGAACTCGATCTTGAGGAAGGCGGTGGGTGGCGATTGGAAAGGGAAGGTCTCGGCGCCCTTGTATGCAACGGGGATAGTGTCGGCATTTTGGTCGCCGCGGCTCGCGCAAGCGATTTATCTGCTGGTCGCGCTGCTGTGGTTCATACCCGATCGGCGAATCGAAAACACGCTGATTGCCGGCAAGCCGTGATCGCGGTGGGTCCGCGGGCGGTGGTCGCCGGCGCCCGATTGTGCGATGCTCGCCGCCGGGCGGGAAATCAAAGGCTAGGCACCTAATATGGCACGTACGAGTTTTCATTGGGACGATCCGCTGTTGCTCGAGGCGCAGTTGACGTCGGAGGAAATCATGATCCGGGACGCGGCGCGCGTGTATGCCGACGAACGCCTTGCGCCGCGGATCGTGCAGGCATTTCGCGAGGAACTGGCGGACCCGTCCATCTTCCGCGAGATGGGCGGCATCGGGCTCCTGGGTGCCACCCTCCCCGAGGCCTTCGGCGGCGCGGGACTCAATTACGTCAGCTACGGCCTCATCGCACGGGAGATCGAGCGGGTCGACTCGGGATATCGTTCGATGATGAGCGTGCAGTCTTCACTGGTCATGTTGCCCATTCATCAATTCGGCACCGAGGCGCAGAAGCGTAAGTACCTGCCGCCGTTGGCGCGCGGCGAACTGATCGGCTGCTTTGGTTTGACGGAACCCGATCACGGTTCCGACCCCGGCAGCATGGTCACGCGTGCGCGCAGTACCAGCGGCGGGTTTCATCTGACGGGGTCCAAAACGTGGATCTCCAACAGCCCGTTCGCCGACGTCTTCGTCGTATGGGCAAAGACCGATGATGACGTGATTCGAGGTTTCATTCTCGAGAAGGGCTGGAAGGGACTGTCGGCTCCGGTGTTGCACGGCAAGGTGGGGCTGCGTGCCTCGACCACCGGCCAGATCGTCATGGATAACGTGTTCGTCCCCGAGGAGAACCTGCTGCCCGGCGTGACGGGGCTGAAGGGACCGTTCACGTGTCTGGATTCCGCTCGCTACGGCATTTCGTGGGGCGCACTGGGCGCGGCGGAGAGTTGCTGGCATACCGCACGTCAATATGTACTCGACCGCAAGCAGTTCGGGCGCCCGCTCGCCGCGAATCAGCTGATCCAGAAGAAGCTGGTCGACATGCAGACGGAGATCACACTGGCCCTGCAGGCGTGCCTGCGGCTGGGACGCATGAAGGACGAGGGCAGCGCCGCGGTCGAGATCACGTCGATGCTCAAGCGCAATTCCTGCGGCAAGGCGCTCGACGTTGCCCGTGCGGCGCGGGACATGCTGGGCGGAAACGGCATCTCGGACGAATACGGGGTCATCCGTCATCTCGTGAATCTCGAGGTGGTGAACACCTACGAGGGCACGCATGACATCCACGCGCTCATCTTGGGGAGGGCGCAAACCGGCATCCAAGCCTTTTCCTAGTTCATTGGAAAAAGTCGCCTGCGGCGCTTTTTGTGCCTATCCCTCCCTGGACGGCACCCTTCGGGTCGACCTCCGGTCGACCAAACGCGCTCCTGCGCGTTTGTCGGACATCAGCTTCGTTTCCGCTGGCAAAAAGCGTGGTTTTTGCCAGCTGCGTAGCGTGGTTTTCAGCGCGGCGGGAGGCTTTCCCTAGAGAAACATCCCGCCCGACGCCTCGATGCGCTGCGCGTTGATCCAGCCATTCTCGGGCGACAGCAGGCACGCAATGACGCCGCCGATGTCGTCCGGCAGGCCGACCCGGCCGAGGGCCGTCTGCGAGGCGATCATCGCATTGACCTGAGCATCGTCCCGCACCATTCCGCCGCCGAAATCGGTTTCGATGGCTCCAGGCGCCACCACGTTCACAGTGATGCCCCTGGGCCCGAGTTCCTTGGCCATATAGCGGCTCAAGACCTCGATGGCGCCTTTCATCGCGGCATAGGCGGAATACCCCGGCAAGGCAAAGCGGGAGAGGCCGCTCGAGATATTGACGATGCGGCCGCCGTCGGCCAGCAGCGGCAACAGCTTTTGCGTCAAGAAAAAGACGCCCTTCAAGTGGATGTTCACAAGCTCGTCGAACTGCGCCTCGGTGGTGTCGGCGAAGTTCGCGTGAATGCCGATTCCGGCGTTGTTCACCAGGAAATTCACTGCATCGCGCTGCCAGTTCTTCGATAGAACGTCGCGCAGACGGATCGCAAATTCGACGAAAGTCGCGCTCTTGGACACATCCAGCGGCAATGCATGCGCGCGCCGTCCCATGGATTCGATTGCCGCCACGGTGGCCTCGGCTTCGGCCCGGCCGCTTTTGTACGTGAGGATGACGTCGGTGCCGTGCTTCGCGAGGTGCAGAGCTGTGCTCTTGCCCATCCCGCGGCTGGCGCCGGTGACGAGGGCTATGGGGACGGTGTTGATGCTCATGGGCGTTCCTTAAATTCTAGCGTGACTTCGGCCGGTGGTCGACCTGGGTGATGAGGCAGGCGCTGCGATTCCCGGTGACGTATATCCATAGCCAGCTCAACGCGACGGCCAGGCGATTGCGCAGGCCGATCAGAAAATAGATGTGGGCCAGGCCCCAGATCCACCACGCAAGCCAGCCGCGGATTTTTATCCAACCGAAGTCGATAACCGCCGACCGTTTGCCGATGGTCGCGAGATTGCCGGAATTCCGGTAACGAAACGGGCGGCTCCGCGCATCGCCCTTCAGCCGTCTCTTGATGGTTTGCGCGACGTGCAAGCCCATCTGTTTGGCGGCGGGCGCAATTCCGGGCACCGGATTGCCGCGCCAGGCATTGATGGTCGCGGTATCCCCGATGACGAAGATCTCGGGATGTCCGGGGACGCTCAAATCCGGTTCGACTTTCATCCGGCCGGCGTTGTCCGCCGGCATGCCGAGCCACGCGGCGGCCGGCGATGCACGAACGCCGGCGGCCCAAAGAATGACGTCGGCGGGCACCACGCGGCCGCCATACGTCACGGCATGGCCGTTGCAGTCGGTCACCGCCGATCCCAGCTGGATTTCCACGCCCAAACGCTCCAGCGCTGCGTGGGCATAGGCGGACAAGTCCGGCGTGAAGCTGGACAGGATGCGCGGACCCGCCTCGATCAACAGCACTCGCGCCGTGCGCGTATCGATCAGGCGGAAGTCTTCGCGCAAGTTTTGATGCGCCAGCTCCGCAATCGCGCCGGCCAACTCGACGCCCGTCGGGCCGCCGCCGACGATCACGAAGGTGAGAAGGGCGGCGCGGCGTTCGGGATCGGGCTCGCGCTCGGCGCGCTCCAGCGACAATAGAATCCTGCGGCGTATCGACGTGGCGTCTTCGAGAGTCTTGAGCCCGGGTGCATACGGTTCCCATTCGTCGTGGCCGAAGTAGGCGTGGCGCGCGCCGGTGGCGAGAACCAGGCTGTCGAAGTGCACGGCGGCGCCGTCTTCGAACAATACGCTGCGCGCGCCGATGTCGATCCCGCCCACGACCGCGAGCAACGTCGTCACTTCCTTGCGCCGCCGTAACAGGTGCCGTATCGGCCAGGCGATCTCCGAGGTCGCGAGCACCGCCGTACCGACCTGGTAGAGCAGAGGTTGAAACAGGTGATGGTTGCGCTGGTCGACGACGGTGATGCGCAACCCCGGTGGGGGCACGGTGCCGGTGAGCCCTTGGCAGACAGCCAATCCACCGAAGCCTGCGCCGACGATGACGACGTGATGCGGCGCTGCTTCGGTCAAGGGTGTCCCTCCAAGCGCAGACTATGAATCGGGGCGCAGACTATGAATCGGAACGCAAACTATGATTTGGGGCAGGTAAATTCGTCGTCGCCACCTTTTGCAGCCTTGGGCGCTTCCTTGGTCCAGTCCGGCGGAATCTCGAAGCGCGCGGCAGGAATTGCGTCGGTGTCGATCCTGACGGTCTCCATGCTGAACGAGGCCAATTGCACGTACTGCGAGTACGGATCCGGCGCGGAACCCCCGGCCGGCGCGGGGGCGGCCGCCGCATCCTGCGGCTCATCGGCCTTCTTCTTCTTGAAAAGGCCGCCCATCATGGACCCGATCGCCTTGCCCGCTTCCTTGACGTCGCTCATCGGATTGCCTTCGGTGGCCGAGGTGCCGCCGCCCGTCGAGTCGGCCGCCTTTGCCTTCGACTTGCATTGCTGGCCGCCTATCATCACCCGCAGCGAAGTCTTGAGTGGCTGGCCCTTGAAGTCGCCGGACTTGTCGGTGAGCTGCTTGATTTGCGATTGGTATGGGGCGAGGAACTTGGCAGCTTCACCGCGCATGATCCCCTGGGGATCGTCGAGCCCCAGTTTTTTTGCATAGGCCGCGTCGAATGCGCGGCGATCGCTGCTTCCCGGCAGGGAGTCCTGAGTCAACCACACATCGAGAGCGACGACCGTGTCGCAGACGTCGCCGCTCTCCTTGTCGGTGCAGGTCTCCGTCATCGTTGTCGAGGTTTTCTGCGCATCATGCCCGGCGATGGCCATTTTATCGTCCGTCTTGTGCACCTCGAATTTCGGCGGCGACATCGTGCACTTCGACTTATCGATGGGCTGCTGTTTCTGCGACACGGGGCAGGAGCGCATTTTCTCGAGATTCGCCTGCATCTTGGCGCGCATGGCCGCCAACTCCTCGGGAGTCGCGAATGTCTGCTCGCGGTAGCGTTTTTTGGCCGGCTCCAGATGCCACGTCACGTCCCGATCGAGGCGAACTATCTCGCCCCCTTGCAGATTGCCGCACAACAGCGACATCACTCCTTCGCAATGCGACTCGGTATCCTCGCGCTTCTTGTCGCCGGTGAGATTCGCGGTCGTTGTGCCGTGCATGCGGATCATGGACGCCACGTCCAACGAAGTCTTTTGTTGGATGCTGACGTCGGCCCGCACGGTGGTCATGAACGCCGCGAGGACGGCGGCGGACCCGCATAGAAATCCCGGAAACCCTGCCTTCGTCATGCGCCGCTCCCGTCAGTTGATTGTTCTGTCACTCCGGCCACAGCATATCCTGCCGCCCGCCAGGCATCGAGCCCCCCGTGCAATGGCCGCACTTTCTTGAATCCATGGTTCATGAGCACCCGCGCGACGCGCGCGGCGGATGCCTCGCTGGGACACGCGCAGTACAGAACGATCTCCCGATCGCGCGGCAGGTCTTTGATGTGCCTGGCGATCTCTTCGAGCGGGACGTGGAGCGCGCCCGGTATCCAGCGCGGCTCGAGGGCGCGGGCCGTCGGCGAGCGCACGTCGACGATGATGGGCTCTGCGCCGGCCTGCAGAAGTTCGTACAGTTCCGCCACGCCGATGCGCGCCATGCGCAGCGACTTGAAGAAGCGCATGCGTTCCCACCACTTGTATGCGATGTATACCGCCAGGGCGCCTGCCACCATGAGGGCCGCGGCGCTGCCGATTGCGCCGAGGTGGCGCAGGATCATGGCAATCTGCGCCCGGAACAGGGCTCCCGCCGCCATGGCAGTGCCGACCCACAGCGCTGCGCCCGCCGCGCTCAACGCGATGAATCGCCCCCAACCGATCCGCATGGCGCCGGCCAGGGGCGGTGCGATGATCGCGAGACCGGGTATGAATTTCGCGATCACCAAAGAGTTGATTCCCCACCGTTCGAAGCGCGTTTGGGTTTGACTGACGCAGGAGTCGGGCTCCAGTGAAATTTGGCACAGCAGCTTGAGCACCCTGATCCCGTGGGTCTGCCCAATGAAGTACCAACCGCAATCGGCCATCAAACAGGCGACCACGGACAAGAAGAAAAGCGCGGCCGGCGGCAGCTGTCCGTCCGCCGCGAGCGCTCCGGCGATCACCAACGTCGGCACCGCGGGAACGGGAAGGCCGATCTGTTCGACCAATACGTTGAAGAAGACGATGGTGAGACCGTACTGGCCGATGGTCGATAACAGCTGCTGCGTCAAGGCGTCAGCCTTACTTTGTGCGGACGTTTCATGTCCGGCAAAAACGCGGCGACGGTCCCGAGCAGCGGTAGGAACGCGCACGAGCGGTACACGAATTCGATGCCATGCAGGTCGGCCAGGCTCCCGAGGACGGCCGCGCCGATGCCTCCCATGCCGAAAGCGAAGCCGAAGAACAGTCCGGACACCGCGCCGACTTTGCCCGGCATGAGTTCCTGCGCGAACACGAGGATGGCCGAGAACGCGGACGCCAGAATCAGTCCGATGATGAAACTCAAGATCCCGGTCCACAACAGATCGACATACGGCAGCAGCATCGAGAAGGGGGCGACGCCCAAAATGGAGAACCAGATGACGCGCTTGCGGCCCACGCGATCGCCGATCGGGCCGCCGAAGAGCGTGCCGAGTGCGGCGGCGAGGAGGAAATAGAACAGGTACAGCTGGGCCGACTGCACCGATAGATGAAATTTTTCGATGAGGTAGAAACTGTAATAACTCGTGATGCTCGCCAGATAGAAATACTTCGAGAAGATCAGGGTCAGCAGGATGGCAACGGACCAGGCGACGCGTCGCGGCGAGACGGAGCCGCCGGGAACCGCCCGGACCTTCGCTCGAACCGCATGGTCCACATGCCGGCGCCGGTACCAGGTACCCACGTTCCATAGCACGGCGATCGCCAATATCGCCGCCAGGCCGAACCAAGCTACGCTCGTGCGCCCGTGTGGAATGATCATCCACGCGGCGAGCAAGGGTCCCATGGCGCTGCCGGCATTGCCGCCCACCTGGAAGATCGATTGAGCGAGTCCGTGGCGCCCGCCCGATGCCAGACGGGCGATGCGCGAGGACTCCGGATGGAAGATCGAGGATCCCGTTCCTACCAAGGCGGCGGCGCCCAGCACGGCGGCATAGTTCGGCGCCCACGCCAAGGTGACGAGGCCGATCAGCGTGAAGCCCATCCCCAAGCTCAATGAATGGGGCTTCGGGTGTTTGTCGGTGTAGATGCCGATCACGGGCTGCAGCACCGAGGCGCACACCTGGTAGGTCAGCGTGATCGAGCCGATCTGCATGAAACTCAAGTCGAACTCGCCTTTCAGCAGCGGGTAGATGGCGATGATCAGCGACTGGATCATGTCGTTGAGGAAGTGTGAAAAGCTGATGGCGCCGAGAACCTTGAAGCGGGTCGCTTCGGTTTCGGTCGCGGCTGCCATGTCGACGCCGACGCTGTTTTCCATGTCATGCTCTCAAAGCGCGTACCCTACTAGTAACTTCGTCGCCTGTCCTGCGAGAATGCGGCGATGAAACGATTCGCACCCTACGTCTTCCTGAGCGAGCTTGCGACTCGATGGGACGTGTTGGCGTTTGTCGTCGTCATCGGCCTCATCGCATTCCTCGGCGAAACTTCGCGGGGCCTGTTCGCGCCGTTGTCGCAGCTCAGCTCGAATCCGCTGTCGCTCGATCCGATTCACCTGCCCGAGTATGCCGCTCGAACCACATTCCGCATGCTGGCCGGACTCGTTCTCTCGCTCATCTTCACATTGACCTATGCGACATGGGCCGCCAAGAGCGAACGCGCCGGAAAACTCCTGGTGCCCATTCTCGACATCCTACAGTCGGTGCCGATTCTAGGATTCATTTCGATTACGGTGGTGTTTTTCCTGTCGCTGGCTCCCGGCCGGGTGCTCGGCGCTGAATTCGCCTCCATTTTTGCCATTTTCACCAGCCAGGCGTGGAACATGGCGTTCAGTTTCTACCAATCGCTGCGGACCATACCGATCGAACTCACCGAGGCAGCCGAGTCGTTTCGGTTGTCGCCATGGATGCGTTTCTGGCAGTTGGAAGTGCCGTTCGGCATGCCGGCGCTCATCTGGAACATGATGATGTCCATGTCGGGCGGCTGGTTCTTCGTGGTTGCGTCGGAATCGATCACCGTCGGGCACACCACCGTCGCACTGCCCGGCGTCGGCTCGTACATCGCCCTCGCCATTGCGCAGAAGAACCTGCAGGCGATCGGTTGGGCCATCTGCACGATGTTGATCGTCATTCTGTTGTACGACCAGTTGCTGTTCCGTCCGCTGGTGGCATGGGTGGACCGCTTTCGCGTGGAACAGGAGCCGGGGGTCCGTGTGCCGAACTCCTGGGCGCTCACCATGATGCGCCGGTCGCGTTTGATCAAAGCCGCCACGGTCGCGTTTCACGCCGCCGTTTTATGGACCAGCCGGGCGGTAAAGCGCACGGACACGCCGACGCCCTTGGCCGAGGCGCAGCCGAAGCGAAGCCTGGACCTGTTTTGGGTATCGCTGGTGATCGCGGCGGTCGTGCTTGCGCTGTGGCACATCGTCGCCGTGCTGATCGCGAATACCTCGCTGCGCGAAGCCTTGCAGGTCTGCGGGCTGGCATTCCTCACCATGTTGCGGGTTTTCATCTTGATCGCGCTCGCAAGCGTCATTTGGGTGCCGATCGGCGTTTGGGTGGGGATGCGCCCGCGTGCGGCGCAGATCGTTCAACCCATCGCGCAGTTCATGGCGGCATTCCCCGCCAATCTGCTGTTTCCGATCGCGGTATTCGGCATCGTCAGGTGGCGGCTCAACCCGGATATCTACCTGAGCCCGCTGATGATTCTGGGAACCCAGTGGTACATTCTGTTCAATGTCATTGCCGGCGCGTCCGCGATCCCGGCCGAAATGCGCTACGTGGCGTCCAATTTCCGGATAACCGGCTGGCTGTGGTGGTGGAGGGTCGCGCTGCCCGCCGTGCTCCCGTTCTATGTCACCGGCGCCATCACGGCTTCCGGCGGTTCGTGGAACGCCGCCATCGTTGCGGAACTGGCGACGTGGGGCGACACCCAGGTACAGGCGCGTGGACTCGGGGCGTATATCGCGGAAGCCACGACCGCGGGGAATTTCCACCGGATCGTCTTGGGCATCGGGACCATGAGCCTGTTCGTGGTGATCATCAATCGGCTCTTCTGGCGGCCCTTGTACTATTACGCCGAGCGCAAATATCGACTTACCTGACGGGTCAACCCATGAACCAATCTCTGCTACTTCAGTGCACCGACATCCGCAAGGCGTTTCCCAAGCCGGACGGGGCCGAGTTGCTGGTGCTCGAGGGCATGAATCTGGACCTCCAGGAAGGGCAGATCGTGGGACTCCTCGGACGATCCGGCTCGGGCAAGTCGACGCTGTTGAGATTGATCGCGGGCCTGGCGGAGCCCACCGCCGGTACAGTGTATTACCTGGGTCAACCGATCATGGGGCCGGCCCCCGGCATTGCGATGGTGTTCCAGAGCTTTGCCCTGTTCCCTTGGCTCACCGTGTTCGAGAACGTGGCCCTGGGGCTGGAGGCGCAGCGCTTGCCGCGGACGGAAATTCGCAAGCGATCGCTGGCAGCCATCGATCTCATCGGCTTGGACGGATTCGAATCCGCCTATCCGCGCGAGTTGTCGGGCGGTATGCGGCAGCGCGTCGGCTTCGCCCGGGCGCTGGTGGTCCATCCCAACATACTGCTGATGGATGAACCGTTCTCGGCATTGGACGTCTTGACCGCCGAGACGCTGCGCACCGACTTCCTGGATCTGTGGTCCGAAGGACGGATGCCCATCAAGGGCGTCATCCTTGTGACTCACAACATCGAGGAAGCGGTCCTGATGTGCGACCGAATCCTGGTTTTCGGCAGCAATCCGGGCAGAATTCTCAGTGAAATCAAGGTGTCCCTGCCGCAGCCGCGGAACCGCCTCGACCCCTCCTTTCGTGAATTGGTGGAGCGGATCTATGTGGAAATGACCGCGCGGCCCAAAGGCGCCGCCACGGGAGGCCGCCACGAACGTTTCCCGGGATTGGGCATCGGCAGCGTTTTGCCGCAGGTCGGGACCAATCTGCTGTCCGGTCTCATGGAGGCGGTTGCGGCCGCCCCCTTCAGCGGCACGGCGGATCTGCCGAAGATCGCCTCGGATCTGCAAATGGAGATCGACGAGTTGTTTCCGGTGGCCGAAACGCTGCAATTGCTGCGCTTCGCCGAAGTCGAAGGTGGCGACATCAAACTGGCGGAGGACGGCATGGCGTTCGCGCACGCTGCGCTCGACGAGCGCAAGCGCATCTTCATGCGGCATCTCTTGACGTACGTGCCTCTTGCCGCCCATATACGTAGGGTGTTGGATGAACGCGCCTCGCATTCGGCGAGAAAGAGCCGGTTCATCGACGAACTCGAGGATTTCATGAGCGAAGAGGCGGCCGATCAAACCCTGCGCGCGGTGGTTCGCTGGGCCCGGTACGCCGAGGCTTTTGCCTACGACGATGAGAATGCCATGTTCAGCTTGGAGAATCCGACTTAAAATAGGGGTATGAGCGATTCGGCCTCTCCGTACCTAAAATTACACGTCCCTCCGGACGAAATGGTCAAGTACATACAAGACCTGATGACGCTGCCGCATGGCGAGATTGCGGCCAGTTCTGCTTTGACCCTGGCGCAGCGCCAATGGGGCGGCGACACGCCGCTGGCGCGAGCGGCGCTGCTGCGCTGGGGCGCGCTGAATCTCGCCTTTCAAGACAAGCGTCTCGCGACCTGGACGGTAACGCGAGAGCGGGATCGCATCCAGGTTCCGGCCGCGCTCGTGGCGGCGGCCGGCGTTGCACCGCTGCTCATCGACAACGAGCGGGCCGTGTTCGACATACAGGCATTGCTCGATGCCACGCTCGAGTTCCAGCCAGCCGCGGGTCAGGCTTAGAAATCCATGACCACCACCGACGAGCAGGCGCCTAGGCCGCGCTTGGGGATGCTGCGTCTCATCGCGCTCTACAAGCTTTTGAAAGTCCTGCTTTTGTTGCTCGCGGCATATGGTGAGTTGCGGCTGCATGATGCCGCGCTGTCGGCCAAGCTGGCAACTTGGGCGCAGGGCCGTCCGTTGGGACTCGAACACGCGGTCGTGACACGCATACTGACGTTGTTCAGCGGTTTGAGCGAAACCCAGATTCACGTGATGCGCATTGCGACATTCACCTATGCGGCCGTGTTTGCCGTCGAAGGCGTGGGACTTTGGATGCAGAAGCGCTGGGCGGAATGGCTGACCACCATCATCACGGCATCCCTGATACCGCTGGAAGTGTGGGAATTCGCGCACCGGCCCAACCTGGGCAAGGCCGCCGTCGTGGTCGGCAATGCGGCCATCGTCGCCTATCTTGTCTGGCATGTCCGCGCCAAGGGGCGAGGTACCGCCGGCGCCGCCGCTGCGGACATGGCGGCCTCAGGCACGGCGGATTCGAACACCCCGGCGGACCGGGGGCGCCGCTGAATCGGTTTGTGAAATGATCTTCATCTGGGCTGAATTTTGCAGATCCGTCGTATTCTTTGGTCTGTTTGTTAATACCCACCGTTGGAGACGCTATGAATAAGTCCGGAACCTTGCTGACCTCTGCCCTGTTGACCTTGGGCCTCGCCGCTGGCGCGATGGCCGCCGATATGCCGAAGAACGCCGCGCCGATGGCTGCGGATTCACCTGCCGCCACCAGCTCGGCGGATGCGCCGGCGCCGAAGACTGCCAAGAAGCACCACAAGAAGAAGGCGAAGGCTCCCGCTCCTTCGACCACGAACTAAGATCTTACTTTGGGTGTGCGCCCCGGTTGCTGCATGGCGGCCGGGGCGTTTCTATTTCCGGGGGCCGCGGCCAGATGGATCCAATCATCGCTTTGAAGGCCTTGGTTCTCGGCATCGTCGAGGGCCTGACCGAGTTTCTGCCGGTGTCGAGCACTGGGCACTTGATCGTCGTCGGCAGTCTTCTCGACTGGAACAACGAGAAGGGCAAGCTGTTCGAGATCGTGATTCAGTTCGCCGCAATTCTGGCGGTATGCTGGCAGTACCGCCAGCGCCTGTGGGTGGTGGCCGCCACTCTGCCGCGCGATTCGAAATCGCAGCGGTTCACGTTGAACCTGGTGCTGGCATTCCTGCCGGCGGCGGTGCTCGGCGTATTGTTGATCGGCAAGATCAAGCAATATTTGTTCGCGCCGATTCCGGTCGCCGCCGCGTTCATTGTCGGCGGCTTCTTGATTCTGTGGATCGAAAGCCGCAAGCGCATGCCGCATGTCCCCACGGTGGATGATATTCGGCCGCCGGACGCGACCTGGATCGGTTTTGCGCAGGCCCTGTCCATGATCCCCGGCACCTCGCGCTCGGGCGCCACCATCATGGGCGGTTTGCTCCGCGGTCTATCGCGGCCCGCGGCCACCGAGTTCTCCTTCTTTCTGGCGATCCCGACCATTTTCGCGGCGACGGTTTTGGAGTTATTCAAGGCGCGGCACTCTTTGGCGTTCGACGATCTGGCGGTGATCGGCGTCGGCTCGATCGCATCGTTCGTGAGTGCGGCATTTGCCGTGCGCGCCTTGATTCGCTACGTGAGCGTCCACGATTTCAAGGTTTTCGCCTGGTATCGAATCGGTTTCGGGTTGCTCATCCTCGCAACCTGGCATTACGATTGGGTGAAGTGGTCATGACGGCAACGCGGCTCACGCGTAATACTCAGACAGGCTCCGCGTGACGGCCCAGCCGGTCGACATCGCGCATCTCATCCAGGTCGCACTGACCCCGATATTCCTAATTTCCGCCATCGGCGTGACGCTCAACGTGCTGACGAGCCGGCTGGCGCGCATCGTCGATCGAGCTCGGCTCATGGAAGATCGGCTGCTGCATCCGGGTTATGTTCAGGACGGCCGCGACCTCCATGCGCAGCTCGAGATCCTGGCGCGGCGCTCGCGCTGGATCAATGCCGCAATCATCCTCATCATCTTGTCGGCGCTGTTCATCGCGTTGGTCGTGGTGATGTTGTTCGTGAACGCGTTTCTGCGCTACGAATTATCCGCGGTCATCGCCGGCATGTTCATCATGTCCATGTTGACGCTGGCCGCGGCACTGCTGACCTTCCTGATCGAAGTGCGCATCGCGACGGCCACCCTGCGCATCGGCATCATCGAAGCCTCCCGCCACGGAGATTGAGCGGTTGCGACGTGCAGCGGCGCGAATCCGGGCTTAAGCTCGATGATGATTCGCCCGGCGGGCAGCGCTTGAATGAAAAAAAGCCAGCACGGACAGCAGCAAGAACCTAAGATTACGCACCATGCAATCAGTATTTCACATCGTAGGTCAAACCCTTGCGGAGGGCAGAATGCGCCCGATATTCATCCATTGTGTCGCCCTGCTGGCCGCGGCTGCAGCTTGTTCGGGCGTCCCATCTGCCTTCGGGCAGATGCCCGGCGGTATGGGCGGAATGGGCGGCCAGGGCGGCATCGGCCGGCCGTCGGGCATGAGTCAGCCGGGCGAGGAGATCCAGAGCACGCCGGCGGTGGACAAACCGGATGCCGCCGCAACCAAGGCCTATACGGCCGGCAAGAAATCCCTGGCGAAGGCGAAGGACTTCGAGAACGCCGCCGCCGCGGCGCAGAATCCGGACAAGAGATCAAACGCATTGGAAAAGATGGGCGACGCCTACAACCGCGCTCTCGACCAATTTACGGAGGCTTTGAGCAACAAGGGCGACATGTACGATGCCTGGAACCAGGTGGGCTATATCCATCTGCGTCTCGGTGCATACGCCGAATCGATCGACGATTACAACCATACGCTGGCGTTGAAGCCGGATCTGTACGAAGCCACGTTTCATCGCGCGGAGGCGTATCTCGCTGTGGATCGTCTGGATAACGCCAAGGAAGCGTACATGGATCTATTCAATCATGCGCGTCCCTTTGCCGATCAATTGATGGTGTCGATGCAGAATTGGCTGACGATGCACCGGGCTGATTCGAACGGAATGCGCGCCGCGGACGTCGATGCGTTCGACAAATGGCTGCAGGAGCAGGGCGGCATCGCCAAACAGACGGCCTCTCTGCCTCGCTGACCCCGGCGGCCTCCTGATCCGCGCGATGCGGGTCCGGTCCCCGTCGCTACTCGTCGATGTCCGAGGGGACCTGCTCCGATGCGGCGTCTTTGAGAGCGTCTATTTCGCGCTGCATTGCGGCGACCTTATCCTCGAGAACCGCGAGGCGTTGGCTCAAGGTGATGCTCGTTCCCGCCGCGGCAGTGTCCAGGTCATCCGGGGTCTCCGGCACCGATTCGATGGCTCCGGAAAACAAGTGCGCGTAGCGTGATTCGCGGGCGCCCGGGGCTCGCGGCAGGCGCGCGATGAAGGGTCCGTCTTCACGCTCCATCAAGCCTTTGAGCGTGGATTCCACCTGGGCCGCATCCGCGAAATCGCACAATCGATTGGTCCGGGAACGAAGCTCGCCCGGCGTTTGCGGTCCGCGCAGCAGCAACACGCAGATGATGCCGAGTTCCTGTTTCGATAACTTGAACGAGCCGAATTCGGTGTTGCAGAAGCGGTGTTTATACTTGGTGACGCGCCCGCCGTACCCGGCGGATTTGTCGCTGACGTGGTGCTTTTTCATCAATCCGTCGACCGCCTGCTGCACGGCGGCCTCGGTGAGTTCGAGCACCGGCTCGCGGTTCGTTTTCTGATTGCATGCGTTCGTGAGCGCGTTGAGCGACAGTGGATACTGATCCGGGGTGGTGATTTCCTTTTCGATCAGACAGCCGACCACGCGCGCCTCGATGGCGGATAATTCAATGTTCATAAGCGCCTTCCAACCAGGCCCGGGTTGTTTTAGGGTAATGTCCTCGAGGAGCCTGTCTGAGTATTCTACGTGGCCGCGACCGCGGCAGATTTCCCCTCAGGCAAGGCGGAGCCGACGCTGTTGGGTCGAGACCCAATGAGGAGGCGACAACGCCGCATGAGGGGAAATCTGCCCGGTCCCGAAGG
>WNFR01000455.1_pt1 | contig 41255 bp, 33 predicted proteins | sample 5400221 | NCBI WGS metagenome assembly WNFR01 (sample SAMN13153357, study PRJNA577476) | soil metagenome | isolation source: 40 cm soil under Madrone tree | place: USA:California | collected 2016-06-14 | reverse complement strand
TCTGGCGGGAGCGACCAGTGCTGGTCACCGGAGCTACAGGCCTGCTCGGCAGCTGGCTGACCAAAGCCCTGATCGAACGCGGCGCTTTCGTAGTCGCGCTCATACGCGACTGGCTCCCCGAAAACGAGCTGTTTCGTTCCGGAATGCTCGGACGAGTCTCTGTGGTGCGCGGAGACATTTGCCAGCAGGACACAGTCGAGCGCGTGCTGGGCGAGTACGAGATCGACACCGTGTTTCATCTGGCCGCACAGACCATCGTCGGCATCGCCAACCGAAATCCAATCAGCACTTTTGAATCCAACATACGGGGCACGTGGTCGGTGCTCGAAGCTTGCCGCCGCTCGCCGACCGTAAAGCAGATCGTAGTAGCCTCTTCCGACAAAGCTTATGGCAGTCACGAGCGATTGCCGTATTCCGAAGACGCCGCGTTGCAGGGTCGTCATCCTTACGACGTCAGCAAATCGTGCGCTGATCTCATCGCTCAGAGCTACGCGAAGACTTATGGGTTGCCGGTATGCGTGACGCGCTGCGGGAATCTGTACGGTGGCGGGGATTTGAACTGGAACCGGATAGTGCCGGGGACGATTCGCTCTGCGCTGGCCGGCGAGCGGCCGGTTATTCGCAGCGATGGCAGCTACATTCGTGATTACTTCTACGTGGAGGATGGAGCGCTGGCTTACCTGATGTTGGCCGAGCAACTGGCTGCGTCCCGAGAACTGGCGGGAGAGGCTTTCAATTTTAGCAACGAGATTCAGGTTACGGTGCTCGAAGTCGCGCGGTTGATCTTGCGCCTCACCGGTCGCGAGGATCTGGAGCTGGAAGTGCTTGGAGAAGCTCAGCACGAGATAGCACATCAGTACCTGGACGCTACGAAGGCGCGCGAAACACTTAGCTGGCGTCCGGAGTTCACGTTGGAAGAGGGACTCGCGAAGACCATGGCCTGGTATCGCGAGTTCCTGGGTGCGCATACATTTTAGTCTACGCCCTCCGTCAGGAGGACCATATTTATAGACGAGAAGAAGCGCGCGGCCGCCCTCCGTCAGGAGGACCATGTTTATAGACCGGAAGAAGCGCGCGGCCGCCCTCCGTCAGGAGGACCATGTTTATAGACCGGAAGAAGCGCGCGGCCACGCTCCGTCAGGAGGGCCATGTCAGTGGTTGAAGGCTAGACGTTCATAAGACATGGCCCTCCTGACGGAGGGCGCTGGACTTTGGACATTTCAGCCTACGCAGTGGGCGACAGCGTGTAGCGCAGGGCAAGTCGGCGCAGCCCCGGGGTTAGCATGCGGCTGCTGACAGTGAGCCCACGCAGGGAGCGACAGAAGTGTTACAGATACGGGATGTGCGCGCAGCAGCAGCTGCCGCCCGCTGCGCGGGCTTAGGCGCCAACGTGCCGACTTCCCCAGGGCTGCGCAGGCTTGCCCCGGGGCTACACGCTTTCACCTGCTACGCGGGTTCCACCAACCCAGTAGGTGGATGGCCCTGCTGTCGGAGGGGCGTGGTCCTCCTGACGGAACGCCGCCTTGGTTCCGCACAGCATCTGCGTAATGCCGTGGGTGGTATTCCCGCAGTTTTCACACACCCCGATGCCAGACCTCTTGTCTCTTGAACCATTGGCCGTCACCGGAGCGACCGGATTCATAGCCTCGCATCTGGTACCGCAGTTGGTGGCAGCCGGCTGCCAGCCGATTTTGCTTTCGAGATCGTGGAATGAGAACCTTCATTTCCCCGCTTTAAGAGAACGCGTGCGCTGGGTGGAGATGGATCTCACCAAGCGCGACTCATTCCAGCAGATACAGAAGGAAAAGCCGGCAACCCTCTTCCATCTTGCTGGGGTGAGGGGACGGAGCGACGCCCGAGACGAGGCGCTTAGATGTGACGAAGTCAACTTCCATGCGACGGTGAGTGTGCTCGAAGCCGCAATGCTCGCCGGAGTCCGGCGCATCGTGATCATCGGTTCCTCTGAAGAATACGGGAATCAATCGGGACCGCTGCACGAAGGCTTATCGCTTCGACCGGCGACTCCATACGGTGTTTCCAAGGCAAAGGCGACGTCGCGTGCGCTGGAGATGCATTCGCGCGATGGATGCCCGGTGGTTGTCCTGAGGCCGTTCAGCGTCTACGGTCCGGCGCAGCCCTCCGATATGTTTGTAGCCGAGGCGGTTGACTGCGCGGTGCGAACGCTTCCTTTTAAAATGTCGCCCGGCGAGCAGAAGCGCGACCTGGTCTTCGTTGCCGATGTGGTGCGAAGCCTGATTGACGCCGCCTATGCTCCTGGGATCGAAGGGCGGGTAATCAATCTTGGAACAGGTAAGGCGCATCGCTTGCGAGACGTGGCGGAACGCATCTGGAAGATGACTGAGACTCAGGCTCCTTTGCTTATCGGCGCTCGTCACGCGGCGCCCGAGAGGCTTTACGACACCTGGGCCGATATCACTCTTGCGCAGCGACTATTGGGATGGGAACCGTTGATCGACCTCGACACTGGGCTACAGCAAACAATCGGCTGGGCGCGAAAAGAGATCGAGGCGAAGGTCCAACTATGCCAGACGACGTGATCGTGCTAGGCGCCGGGCTCTCGGGCTTGAGCGCGGCGTACCACCTCGGCGGCGACTGCGAGGTCTTTGAAAAGGAGGACTACATCGGCGGGCATTGCCGTACCAAGCGGGTCGACGGGTTCAACTTCGACGAAGGGGCACACGTCTTCTTCGGTAAGGATGAGTGCTCTCGCCAGTTCGTGTGGGAGCCGCTGGGCGCGGAGATGATTTCACACCGCGCCGAGATCTGGAACAACTACGACACGACGCGCTACGGACGGTATCCGGTCCAGGCGAACGCTAACGCGCTCGATCCCGAGTTTGCGACCCGCTGCGTAATGGACTTCATAGAAGCCTGCCGGCAGCTCGAGCCGGAAATCCAGAGCTACGAAGACTGGTGCTACGCGTCGTTCGGAAGAACTTTCGCCGATGAGTTCATGCTCAGGTACGCGCGGAAGGTGTGGACGGTCGAGCCATCAGAGATGAACACGGAATGGCTTGGCTCGAAGGTCGGAGGCCGAGTCTCACGTCCTTCCCTCGAACAGGTGGTGCGCGGGGCGATTGATCCACATCCACAGGAGCTGAATTACCTTACCGACTTCTCCTATCCGGCCAGTGGCGGTTTCGGGCGAATCATCGAACCGCTCGCTGCCGGCGTTACAGGAGTGCGGCTTGGTTGCGCCGTCTCTCGTATCGAGAGCGAGGCGAGACGGATCACTTTTTCTGACGGTAGCGCGCGCAACTACACAGCGGCGATCTCGACGATCCCGCTGCCTACTCTTATTCGCCTGGTGGTTGATGCGCCCGATGAGGTGCGAGCTGCCGCGGAGCGATTGATGTGGACATCAATTCGTTGTGTAAATCTCGGGGTGGCGCGCGAGAACGTTGGTCCCGGGCATTGGGTTTACTTCTACGATCACGAGATACCGTTTTTCCGGGTGAGCTTCCCGTCGAAATACGCGCCGGACAACGCGCCTCCCAGGCACAGCTCTATTTCCTGCGAGATTGCCTACTCCCGTAGAAAGCCTCTTAATGAAAGCGGGCTTGTTGAGCGAACGATTGATGCGCTGAGGCGGACGGGAATTCTGGAGGGCTCTGACCGCATCGTTGTCGAGGACCAGATTAATATTCCGTACGCTTATGTCGTGTACGACTTCAATCGCGAATCGAGCTTGCGAGTGATTCATTCTTGGATGGAAAGCGTGGGTCTTTATCCTTGTGGGCGCTTTGGCGAGTGGGGTTATCACTGGAGCTTTGAAGCGATCGAGAGCGGGCGGAGGGTGGCAGCTCGAGTGGCGGGACAGATGGCTGTTTAGCGCACGGCAGATTTGAGTTTATGGGCAATCGTTTCAGACAGTTATTAAAACGCTCGGATTTTCTTGTTGCCCTTGTAAAAGCTCTACGGACGGGAAGGGAGGAATTCCATAGAGTTGTGTGGTTACTTACTCGATCAAAGCTTTTGAATGCCTACGCGACATCGCACCAGGTTCGAAAGCTGCAAATCGGCACGGGAAGCAATTTCCTGAAAGGATGGCTCAATACCGATTACTGTCCGCTCTCGTCGGAAGTGGCTTTTCTTGATGCAGCTAAACCGTTCCCTTTCCAAGATGCCACCTTCGACTATGTATTCAGCGAGCACTTGATCGAGCATCTGCCATACACGGGCGGGTTGAACATGTTGCGTGAGGCCAATCGGGTTTTGAAGCCCGGCGGTAAGATTCGCATTGCCACGCCCAATCTTGAGAAATTGATCTCTCTTTACGCGCCGGATAAGACTGAGTTTCAGAAACGGTACATACTGTGGACAACGGATGTATGGCTTCCAGAAATAGGTCAGTATGGAGAATGTTTTGTATTAAACAACTTCTTCCGAAACTGGGGACATCTGTTTATCTACGACAGGCGAACACTCCAGCTCGCTCTGGAGGAGGCTGGCTTTACTAATTTCAATTGTTATCCGGTGGCAGAGAGCGATGATGAAAGCCTCAGAGGGCTCGAGTACCACGGCGAAATAATTGGAGCGGAGATAAACCAATTCGAAACGATGGTACTGGAAGCAGAGCGACCGAAATGACGCGCACCTTCTCTTCGAGGTCAAAAGGTAATTGAAACCAGCAACGGCCGCTAGAGTTGCAGAGGATTTGGGACTTCGTGGTGGCCGTTTAAGACAATCGCATGCCAAGAGTCAGTGTTTGCATTCCAGCTTATAACACCGCGCGATATTTGGCCGAAGCGATCGAGAGTGTGTTGCAGCAGGAGTTCTGCGATTACGAATTAGTGATATGCGACAACGCTTCGACCGATGAGACTCCGGAGATTTGTGGACGCTATGAGAACGAGCGGGTCCGGTACGTCCGGTTTGATGAGTTCGTGGGTCAAGCTAGCAACTGGAATCGCTGCCTGGAACTCGGGACCGGCGGGTACGTTGTACTTCTCCACGCGGACGACGTTTTGCAGCCCTCTTTTTTGAAGCGTGCTGTAGCGGCGCTCGAGAATAACTCGGCAGTCGGACTCGTTCACTGCTCGGTGGAGCACATAGATCAGAGCGGGACGCCGCTCTATCTCCAGAAGCTTTACGACGAAGACCGGATTGAGCCCGGCGAAGCTCTTTTCGAGAGACTTCTTCTCGAAGGTTGCGTCGTTAACCCGGCTGGCGTGATGGTTCGGCGCAACGTTTATGACGAGGTAGGTCCCTTCACCGAAGAGATAGTCTGGGGCGTGGACTGGCACATGTGGATGCGAGTCGCGCTTCATTCGCAAGTGGCTTATCTGGCCGATACACTCGCGCAATATCGCCACCATCCTCAGAGCGGCACTTCCGGTGTGATGGCTACCGCACGAAATGGCAAAGACGAGATGTGGATGCTTGAGGACATCTTCAGGCAGATCCCGACCTCGCGCGCTGACATTCACGCTCTGCATAAGCGAGCGAAGCACCAATCCGCGCACCGCACCTGGTGCTTCGCGGAGGAATTGTGTCGGCTCGGTTTAATGCCGGCAGCTCGCGCCAACCTCAAAAGAGCGATCAGTATCAGGCCGGCGCTGCTGGTTGATGTGCGTTTTTGGACACTGTGGGCAGCGACGATCTTTGGCTACGCATGGTTCGATCGCATGCGCACATGGAAGCACCGCGTGATGCCAAGAGCGGTTCCTACCTTGAACGGCAAGCAGTTATGAAAGAGTCGCTCACGGACGCGACCGTCATCATTCCAACTTTCAATCGAAGTGATGCGTTGATTGAAACCCTCGGCGCTCTTGCGCGAATGGACTATCCGTCTGATCGCTGGGAGGCAGTTGTTATCGACGATGGCTCCACCGACGATACAAGTGTTGTCGTGCAGCAATGGATTGCAAAAACCGGAGCGCCTGTCCGTTACTTGCGCCAATCAAACGCTGGTCCGGCGGCCGCACGAAATCGGGGCGCCTCGGAAGCTAAAGGCAAATACTTAGTCTTTATTGACAATGACATCATAGTAGAGCCTTATTTTGTCAGCGCTCATCTTAAGACACTGGCGTCGAACCCGGGCTGCTGGATCGTCGGCCGAGTGGTGCATCCGCAGCAGATGCGCAGCACACCTTTTGGCCGCTATCGCGATTCGGTATGGGAATCGTTTCATGAATCTCACGACGAAGTTGATGTTTCAGAAACGAAGGGTATCACGGCTGCCAATCTGTCGCTGCCGGCGAGAGATTTTGAAATGCTTGGCGGATTCGATGCGGATTTCACGATTGCAAGTAGCGAAGACTGGGAACTCGGAATGCGCGCCCGCCACGCAGGCATACGCGTGCTATATCATCCCGGCATCGTAGTGCTGCATAACGACTGGGCTCTTTCGCTAGAGCGATTCTGCGAGCGCCAGCGCCTCTACAGCATCTCCGATGTGCTGTTGTGGCGAAAGTATGGAGAAACAAGTCCACGTTCGCGACTCGTGCGCGAACACGCACCCGTGGCTTGGGGCGTTGATCCGCCGCGGCTCATCTTGAAGAAAGCTATCAAGCGAATTCTGGCAACAAACACCGGCCAACTGTTAGTTCGAACGGCGTGCACTCTCGCCGAACGGGTTGCCCCCGACACGAATCTCAGCAGACGTGCATACACGACAGCCGTCGCGGTGGCGATTTTCCGCGGGGTACGCGAAGGATTGCAACGTTACGGTTCGCCCAGCCTGGGAACACAGGCGTCGCGCCCGCATGATCGAATCGATATGACTACAGCAAGCGGGACGCGCGCGCTCCCGGGGCAGGTGCCTCATGGCGTCTGTCATCTGATTGATCGCAACCTCGACACAAATTATTTCCGATCAATTGCTCGCTGCCACGACCGTGAGCGATTCCCAGCAATGATCGGCTCCATCGCTCCTGGCGGTCCTCTTCAGGAGGCGATGTTGAACCTGAGCACTCCAACCTTTTCGCTTGGAGCCGGTGCGAGGTGGCAGTACCCTCTCGTCATTCTGCGGCTGGTGCGGTTGCTTAAACGAGGAAGGGTCGCAGTTCTACACGCACATTGTTTTGATCCGACTTTCGTCGGTTTGATTGCTGCCCGGCTCGCGCGAGTCTCGTTCGTTTTCACTCGCCATCATTCCGACCACAATATTCGCCTCGACGCCCGTTGGCATACCCGCATTGATGCGTGGTGCGGTCGCCATGCCGATCACGTCATCGCCGTATCGGAAGCGACGCGCCAGATTATGATAGAAGTAGAACGTGTGCCGGGTAGTCAAATCACAGTCATATATAACGGGATGGAACCGTTACGCGAGCCTGAACCAGGGGGTGTGGCGAGGCTGCGTCAAGAGTTCGATCTGTCGCAGGAGCCCGTGTGCCTGATGCTCGCTCGCCTTCATGAGGAGAAAGGGCATCGGTACTTGTTCGACGCAATTCCGGAGATCACATCTCGAGTCGGTTCTGTTGTCTTCCTCCTTGCCGGGGATGGCCCGCAGCGCGGCGAGCTTGAAGCAGATGTTCGAGCCAGAGGACTTCAAGACGCAGTGCGGTTCCTGGGAAGGCGCGATGATGTGTCGGAACTGATTTCGCTCTCCTCACTCGTTGTGCTACCGAGCCTTGCGGAGTCTTTCGGATTCACGCTGCTTGAAGCGATGAGCCTCGCCAAACCGGTTGTTGCCAGTACGGCCGGCGGCATTCCTGAAGTAGCGCATGACGGCGAAACCGGATTACTCGTGCCACCTGCCGATAGCAGAGCGCTGGCCAACGCGATTTGTGACATTCTCGAGAATTCCGAGCGCGGGCAGGCATTTGGCGAGGCCGGTCGCCGCCGCGCGACCCAGTTCACGTTCGAGCGCATGATGGGAGGCTACGAGAGGGTTTATCAGAAAGTCATAGAGCGCAGAATAGAGACAGAATATGGCGAGCAACCCGCTCCTTCGGCAAAAAGAGAAAGAAATCTTAGTTAGCGTTGTAATCACAACCTACAACAGGTGTGAGGCGCTAAAAGAAACGCTTCGAGCATTGAGTCATCAGACTCTGGCTCCGGAGAGGTACGAGATCCTCGTTGTGGACAACGGCTGCAGCGATGCGACCTCCTCATTTCTCGCAGGCTGCCGGTTGCCGTGCGCTTTGAAGACGTTTCGCGAACCGCAAAACGTTGGTATCTCCGCAGCTCGAAACATTGCGATCCGCAATGCGCGTGGGCGCTTCATCATCTTCGTGTCGGACGACCTGATCGTTCCGGAGAATTTTATCGACTCGCATGTTGAGACGCTCGAGAAGTTCCATGGATATTGGGTTGTCGGAGGTTTTCAGCAACTCACTTCGCTGACTGAAACTCCGTTTGGCCGTTACCTCGACCATCTGGAAAAGACATTTGAAGAGGCCCGCAAATCTGCGCCGCTTGGTCCAAACATGTGGGAGATGAGCTGCCCGACAGCGCGAAACCTTTCGGTTCCGCGAGCGGATTTGGAGCGTATCGGTTTGTTTGATGAACAGTTCCGCAACTCGTGTGAGGACCAGGATCTTGCGCACCGGGCGAGTAAGATAGGAATTCGTTTTCTGTATAACACTGCCATTTCGTGTCTGCACAACGATCAGTCGGGAGAATTGAAACGTTATTGCCAGGCGCAACGGCGCGGCGCGCATGATACCGTTTTCTTCTGCGCAAAGTATCAGGAAGTTCACGGAGGGGCTGCGATCGCGAGGGTGAACGGATATGTTTCGCTCAGCGACGGTCCGACTCTCATCCTCAAGAAGCTCGTCAAATCGGCGCTTGTGACCAGGCCGACAGTCACATTGATTGAGAGGACGATTCTGCTGACCGAGCGAATTCGTGTGCCCGAATCTACGCTGTGGAATCTTTACCGTATGCTACTTGGTCTTTACATCTTTCGCGGGTGGCGCGAAGGTCTTGAGACGCTAAAGCAGAGAGACACCTTGCCTGATGCTCACAGTATCGGTTGTCATCCCAACTTATAACCATGCGCGCTTTCTAGGACAGGCAATTGATAGCGTGTTGGCGCAGACCTTGTCGCCGTCTGAGGTAATAGTCGTAGATGACGGCTCTACCGATAACACGGCTGACAAGTTGGTTCACTATGCGAATCGCATACACTTGGTCCGTCAACAGAACCAGGGAGTCGCCGTGGCTCGCAATAAAGGCGCAGAGATTGCGACGGGAGATTTGCTGGCATTTCTGGACGCCGATGATGTATGGCTGCCGCGAAAAATCGAGCGGCAGGTCGAGCGATTCGCTACGGAATCACAGCTTGGCCTGGTTCATTGCGGAACTGAGGATATTGACGATACCGGCAAACCGTTAAGCAAGCATCTCGATGGTCTGGATGGCTGGGTAGCTACGGAGATGCTGCTCTTTCGCCGTGCTGTGATTCTCGGGGGCGGCAGCGGGACAGTAATTCCTAATGCCGTGTTCAAAGAAGTGGGAGGTTTTGATCGGAGTCTGTCCACATCCGCGGATTGGGACCTTTACTATCGCATTGCCAGCCGCTACAAAGTTGGATTCGTGCCTGAGATGTTGCTTCAGTATCGTCTGCACGGGACAAACATGCACGGTAATATTAGGGCGATGGAGAAGGATATGCTGCTTGCCTATGAAAAGGCGTTCAGTGATGCTGATGCTCAACTCCGTCGGTTGCGCACGCGTTGCTATGGCAATCTTCACGCCGTGCTGGCGGGCTCTTTTTTCTCCGCTGGGCAATATAGGGGATTCGCTCGGCACGCGGTGAAGAGTCTTCTTCTCACTCCAGATAATATCTCGCAGTTTGCGGGATTCCCACTTCGCCGGTGGCGTCGTCGCAGGCTTGCGATCACCAAGTCTCCATCTGGTAACGCCGCGCCCGAGACTGGCCGATGAAAAGAGCCGCTCTATACATCTGCTACTACAATGTGACCGAGCCTCTCGTGCAGACCCAGGTGATCGCTTACGTGCGCGAGCTCGCAAAGCAGGATATTGTGATGCACCTGCTCACTTTCGAGCGCGAGCGCCATTCAGTCGAGAAGCAGCGCGCGATTCGCGAAGCGATGGCGGAACAAGGGATTAGCTGGCACGCTTTGCGTTATCATCAGCACCCGTCATTGCTTGCTACGCTTTACGACATCGCCATCGGAACGCTGACAGCAATGCGCATCTGCCGGAAGCACGATATTCACCTTATACACGCGCGGTCACACGTGCCAGCCGCGATGGCCCTGATGTTAAAGCGGCTGCTTGGTTGCCGCTTCCTATTCGATCTTCGCGGTCTGCTGGCCGAAGAGTATGTAGACGCAGGTCATTGGAGGGAAGGCGACATAAAGTTTCGGCTGACGAAACGAATGGAGCGCGTATTCTTTCGAAAGGCAGATGCTTTTGTGATGCTGACGCACCGTATTAAGCAAGAGTTAACAGGCAGCGAGCCGGCATTGCAAAAAAGGGCGGCAGATATTCAAGTGATCCCTTGCTGCGTGGATATTGAAAGGTTTTCCATCGATCCGCAGCGACGCACAGCGTACCGGCAAGATCGAGGCTGGACCGAGCGACGCGTTCTCACGTATGTGGGTAAGCTTGGCGCCTGGTATCTTACCGATGAGATGGCGCGATTCTTTGCGATGGCCCGCCACAAGGACCCTAGATTCTTCTTTCAGGTACTCACGCAGAGCGATCCCGTTCCAATGCAGCAAGCATTGCAATCGGCAAGTGTGAGATCTGAGGATTATGACATTCGCCTGGCCCCGCCGGACGAGTTGCCATCAATTCTTGCGGCCTCCGACGTGGGGATTTCCTTCATAAGCGACTGTTACTCGAAGCGCGCTTCCTCTCCGACAAAGGTGGGTGAATATCTAGCCGCCGGGGTACCTGTGGTTTCCAATTCGGGCACAGGGGACTGCGACCAGATGCTTGGAGAGAACCGCGTAGGCGTGATCATCCCTGAACATTCGGAATCAGAGTATCGGCGCGCCGCCGAAAACTTAACAAGGTTGCTCAACGATGACAGCATCGTGCTACGATGCCGGGAGGTTGCTGAACGAGAGCTATCTCTGTCGAAAGTGGGAGGGCCACGTTACATAACCGTTTATGAGCGCCTGCTGGGTGTCCCGATTTCAACGGGGGCTTCTCGCGCGGCTGAAGGCACGTGGCTGGAAAATGATAGTTGAGCCTCCCAACCTGTGTGAACTGGTCGGTCGCGGCTCGAGGTAAATATCAACAATGAGCACTACAGCAACGGAGATAGAGGAAATCAAAGAATTCATTGATGAAGTCGAGGGCTGGTTGAGTAACAAAGAGGGAGAGTTACTCTACAGCCTCGCAAAAAACTGCACCGGCCGGGGCGGTATTGTTGAAATTGGCTCCTGGAAAGGAAAATCAACAATATGGCTAGGCAAAGGTTCCAAACAGGGAAGCAGAATTCAAGTGCACGCGGTAGACCCGCATATAGGGTTCCCCGATGTCGAGGAGAGCTACGGGAAGATATGGACCTTTGAGGAATTCAAAGACAATATCAATGCCGCAGGTGTTGACGATGTAATAGTTCCTATTGTGAAGACTTCAGAGGACGCGGCCAGAGATTTTCATGATCCTATTGAATTGATCTTCATAGACGGAGTACACCAGTACGATTATGTGAAGCTGGATTTCGAATTGTGGTTTCCGAAAGTGCTGGAAGGCGGAATAATGGCTTTCCATGACACGACCGGAGGTTACGGCGCAAAGCAAGTTGTCGAAGAGTGCATATACAGATCGAGACACTTCAGGAATGTCAGATTTGCTGATTCCATAACATTCGCTGAAAAAGTAAAACAGAATTCATTCCGAGATTGCCTGAAGAATCGTTACATGCTTTTGTTAAAACATCTGTATGAACTTGCTTGTAAGCTGCATTTGCCAAAGTCGCTAAGAATGCTCGGTAAGAGAATACTGGCCCTGCACCGTTAGCTCACGGGACACACACCAATCTGAACTCAGCAAGATGTTGAAATCTCCTATCAAGGTGTTGGCCTTCATGCCATATCCGCCAGACACGACTCCAAGCCAGCGATTTCGCATCGAGCAATGGATTCCTCACCTCGCAGCTCAGGGCATACGCGTGGACCTCCTCCCTTTTGCGGACGAGTCGATGCTGCGATTGATGCCCAAGCCGGGCCGGCGAGTAGCGAAGGCCGCCGCCAATATGAGGCGGTTTTTGGCACGTCTCTCCGATGTGATCGCTGCGCGAAACTATGACGTTGTTTTGATACATCGAGCGGCTTGCATAATAGGCCCCGCGATACTGGAACGGGTTGTTGCGTCGTTGGGGCGACCGATCATATATGACTTTGATGATGCCATCTTCGTGTTGCACACAACTGACGTCAATCGCCGGTTTGCCTGGCTGAAGTTCCCCGGCAAGACGGCAAGCATCTGCCGCATGAGTAGCCACGTGGTTGTTGGGAATTCGTGGCTAGCCGACTATGCGCGACGGTACAATTCTCGAGTTTCGGTGATACCAACCAGCATAGATACGGGTCACTATCAACCTGCGAAGCGGCCGAGGTCGAATGGCCGGGTAATCGTCGGCTGGACAGGAAGTTCAACATCGCAGACCTACTTAGAGGTATTCGCTCCAGTGCTGAAGGAGTTGATAGCACGCCGGGACGTGGAGATTCGAGTGATCTCGAACCGCGAGCCATTGCTCCCTGGGGTTCCTTATCAGTGGCGATCCTGGTCTCCGGAAACTGAAGTCGAAGAACTCAGCCAGTTCGACATAGGAATCATGCCGATGCCGGATGAGGAGTGGGCGCGTGGTAAGTGTGCGCTGAAGGCGCTACAGTACATGGCAGGCGGCATTCCCACAATCTGTACGGCGATCGGGGCTAATTGCGAAGTGATTCAAAGCGGCGAGAATGGCCTTCTGGCCACGACATCCGACGAATGGTTGAGTCAGCTTGAGAAACTCATTGACGACGCCGGTCTCCGATCGAGATTAGGAATCGCCGGCCGCAAGACGGTCGAGGAACGTTACTCTATGCATCGCTCGGCAGAGCTCTTCGCCCAAGTGGTTCGATCAGTGATGCGCGCAGAACCGTCAGCAATCAGTGGCCAGCGATCAGCAGTCAGCGCTCCGGAGTCGCACTGACAGCTCAGACTTCCAATGCAATCAACTCAGTCACAAAAAGAACTGGCAATAGAGACGCACTCGGTTCAAGCGGACGAGTTCGCGGAGCGTTATCGAGCTCATGCCGCAGATGCATATGGTTCATGTTTTACCTACAGCCGCAAACGCCTGGACGTGCGGTTGGAGCGCTACCTTCCGGCGCGCGGCGACGGCCTTCGCTTGCTTGATGTCGGGTGCGGAACTGGCGATCACATGGCGCGCTACCGGGTGCGTGGTTTCGACGTAGCCGGTGTCGACGGTTCGGAGAGGATGCTTGAGCACGCACGTGCGAAGAATCCCGGTGCTGATATCCAGCGAGCGGATGTCGAGGCGATTCCGTTTCCCGACTCGTCTTTTGATTTCGTGCTGTGTATTGAAGTACTGCGCTACCTTCCCGATGCGCGGCGCTGCGTGCAAGAGATCGCGCGGGTACTCAAGCCCGGCGGCGTTTGCCTTGCTACTGCGGCTCCGTTGTTCAATTTGAACGGTTACTGGTTGGTGAACCGCGCTGCCAACGTGGTGCGCATCGGCGACCTTATGCGGTTAAAGCAGTTTTTCACGACCTCATTGAAGTTGCGGCGTGAGTTCGCAGCGGCAGGTTTAGGGATGCCCGCCATCCACGGAGTCTATTTTGGCCCGATTAATTGGGTCGAAAGGCTAGCGCCCCGCGCGTTGCCGCGCCTGCTCAAGACCTGGGAGCCGATGGACGCGTCTCTTTCTGATGTCCCGCTGTTGAGGGAATTCTCGAATATGTTTCTGGTGCATGCTGTGAGGAGAGGCTGATCACAGGCAACTCCTAAGCGCTCGATCGTAGCACACATCCACAAAGACAATGCAGCCTGAACATCCAATCAGACTAGAGCGAGGCGTCTTCACCATCAGCATCGACTTTGAGTTGATCTGGGGAACGCTGGACCTGTTCGGTCCGGATAGGTTTCGCCGTGCCTGCCAGATTGAGCGCGAGCAGATCATCGACCGATTGCTTGATCTTTTCGTCGAGTTCGAAGTCTCGGCGACGTGGTGTGTGCTGGGGCACTTGTTCCTGGAACGATGCGGTCCGAGCAATGGCCGCAAGCACCCTGAGATTGTCAGGCCGGTGCACTTATGGCACCCGAATGATTGGTTCGAGCGCGACCCTGGAGGCCTCGAAGGAAGCGACTCTTTATTTCTCGGGCGCAGTCTCGTAGGGAAGATCAGAGCGTGCCCAGTTCCGCAGGAAATCGGGGGTCATTCATTTTCGCACGTGATCTTTGGCGATCCCGGGTGCTCTCGCGAAACGGCGAAGAGCGAGCTGGCGGCCTCAGTAAAAGCTGCCAGGGAGATGGGAATCGAGATGCGGTCTTTCGCGTTCCCACGAAATGAGGTGGGCCACCTTGATGTGCTCAAGGAATACGGGTTCGAGTGTTATCGAGGACCAGAGCGAAACTGGTATGAAAGTAAGAATTGGCCGGCGCCGGTCAAACGACTTTGTCACTTGTGGGATGTGATCACGGCCGCGACGCCGGTGGCCGCGCTCCCCGAGATCACCGATGCCGGGCTGTGGAACGTACCCGGCTCGATGGTCTACTTCCCGATGCACGGTTTAAGGCGCTACATCCCGATCTCTGCTCGTGTCACGCGCGCGGTGAAAGGATTGGAAGCCGCTTCGCGGCGAAAAGGGGTATTCCATCTGTGGTTCCACCCGACGAACCTGGCAGACCGAACCGACGCCATGTTTGGCGGGCTGCGCAGGATACTTGAACACGCTTGCGCGCTTCGGGCGCGAGGTGATATCGAAATTCTTTCTATGAAATCGCTGTTGACTGAGAATGCGTCAAAGGCCGACGAATCGGGTGATATGGCGGTCAAACATGCATCGCGTCTCAGGAGCTGTACACACCAGCGTCGCGGTGAAGATTGAATTTTGCTGCGGACCTTCTATGGTGAGGTGCTCAGTCTACCCGCTATTGGCTGATTGGGCAGCACGAAAGTTTTGAGGTTTTAATGTCAAGGATTCTAGTAACGGGAGGCGCAGGCTTCATTGGATCGCACCTTGTTGCAGCGCTGATGCGGCAGAACCATTCAATTCGCGTGTTGGACACCTTCGTAGAACAGGTGCACGGGGCCGTTCAGCGCGTGATGCCTTCTGATGTAGAACTTATTGAGGCGGATGTGCGCGATCAGACCTCTGTCGAGGCCGCCCTCGACGGTATTGAGGTTGTGTTTCATCAAGCCGCAGAAGTGGGCGTCGGCCAGTCGATGTATGAGATCGAGCGATACGTTGGCGCCAACACGCTGGGCACGGCGACATTGCTCAAGGCGCTAGTGGCTCGTCGCGGGCAAATCAGGAAGCTGTTGGTCGCATCGTCGATGTCAATCTATGGCGAAGGCGCCTACCGCTGTTTAGAATGCGGACCGGTAGCGCCTTCACTCCGACCAGGCGCACAACTTGAGGCGCGCGACTGGGAAATGCGCTGCCCCCGCTGTCAGTCGATTCTTGAGGCCATGCCGACTCCGGAAACAAAGCCGCTCGATCCTGCATCGGTGTACGCCGTTACCAAACAAGATCAGGAGCAGCTCTCGATTATTATCGGGCGGGCTTATGGCATACCAACGGTTGTGCTGCGGTACTTTAACGTTTATGGCTCCGGTCAGGCGCTGTCGAACCCGTATACCGGAGTTGCTGCGATCTTCTCATCGCGGTTATTGAACGGACAGCCACCGCTAATTTTCGAAGACGGTCTTCAGTCGCGCGACTTCACTCATGTTTCCGACATTGTGCAAGCGAATCTGCTGGCGATGGAGTCCGAGGCAGCAAACTTTCAGGCAATAAATATTGGGACTGGACGAGCAACGTCAGTGCGGCGGATTGCGGAGCTTTTGGCTAGTGGGCTGGACGTTCAAATAGGCCCAAGCGTAGTGGGACGCTTTCGCGAAGGGGACATCCGCCACTGCTTTGCCGACATTTCCAGAGCCCGGCGTTTGTTAGGTTTCGAGCCAACGGTTCGGCTGGAGGACGGCATTCCCGAGCTATTGGAGTGGGTAAGGCGACAACGTGCCCGGGATGGTGTCGTCAAGGCTACGGAAGAGCTGCAAATGCACGGTCTGGTGCGATGATGCGCGAGAGAATGATTCGATTGTTTCTGATCGCTGTTGTTTGCGCTGGGTCGCTGCTACTGGGGCTCCTATTGGTTAAGTCCCCTGATGTGGGCCTGGCGGTTATAGCTGGCGTAGTAACCGCATTACTATGTGGATGGGCAACGCTACGAGTTAATGAGGACAAGCAATTCTTGCTGCGACTTTTTGCTGCGGCGGTAATTCTGCGGTGGATCTTTGGTTCGATTATCGCTTACACCGGGCAGCAAGCGTTCTTCGGCGGGGACGCGCTTACCTACGATGCCATTGGCTCCTCGCTCTCTAATTCATGGCACGGATTGGTTGATCTGAACTTCTATTGGCTGCCTCAGTTCATAAATCTAAATAGGCCTGGATGGGGAATGTATTACTTCGTGGCCTCGATCTATTACATCATTGGTCAGAATCAGTTTGCCCTTCAATTGATAAATGGGGTCCTCGGAGCGGCCACTTGCGTTGCCGTTTACAGGATCGCGATGCTTATATATCCTCAGCAAAGAGTAGCTCGAATAGCTGCCCTGATGACTGCGTTCGCGCCATCTATGATTCTTTGGTCCTCGCAGGCGCTAAAGGATGGTCCGATTACCCTCTGCCTGTGTCTCTGCACTCTTTACACACTCAAATTGCGCTCAAAGTGGAACCCGATCAGTTTGGTGTGTTTATTGATATCCCTCTTTTGTCTCTACGCGTTGCGTCATTACGCGTTCTACATAATCTTTGTTGCGATAGCGGGAACGTTCCTGTTCGCCGCGAAGCGCTTCACTCCGCTGAAAGTTTTGCAGGGGGGCATCTTAATAATTGTCATCGGAGTAGCGTTCGCATATTTCGGAGCCGGGGATGTGGCTCAGCAGACATTTGACCTCAAACGCATTCAGTCAGGACGCGTTTGGTCGGCTAAAGCGGCGAACTCTGGTTTTGGCGGAGATGTCGATATCACCGATCCACGAGCCGCCATCGGCTTTCTTCCGATCGGGATAATGTACGTTCTTTTCGCGCCTTTTCCGTGGATGGTAACCAACTTGCGCCAGCTCATAACATTGCCGGAGCTGATCGCCTGGTGGGCCCTGGTGCCGATGATGATCAGGGGCTACTGGTTTCTGGTGAAACATCGATTGAGGGAATCATTCGCCATCTGCATATTCATTGTTGGTTTGATCTTCGCATATGCGCTCTATCAGTCAAACACCGGAACCGCATACCGGCATCGGGCACAACTGTACGGGTTCTTCTTTGTGTTCATAAGCGTGGGGATCGAACTCAGGCGCGCTGACAGGCTCCGCAGGCTCGCCCGAGCGGGTCCTCCGGGACTGCCTCGCGTGCCGGTCGGGGCGATGGCAGGGCAGGGGAGATTTCCGATGACTCCTCGCCAAAATCGAAGCTCGCAACAGCAGGGATAGGACAAAGCCACGTGTGTGGAATCGTAGGAATAGCTGATCCAACGGGGCGTCGCATAGACGAAGGGGTCCTTCGCCGAATGTGCGATGCGATCGTCCATCGCGGACCTGATGATGACGGATTCTACCTGCGCCCCGCCGGCGAGATAGGGTCCCAGAGCTCACGTACCGCGTCTGTCGGGCTGGGGATGCGACGGCTGGCGATTATTGATCTGGTAACAGGTAAACAGCCGATCCACAACGAGGATAAAACGGTTTGGGTCATTCTCAACGGTGAGATCTACAATTTTCCGGAGCTTCGCGCCGAGCTTGAATCAAAAGGTCATCGCTTCTACACCAACAGCGACACCGAAGCAATCGCGCACGCGTATGAAGAGTACGGCGCGGATGTGCCAAAATACCTGCGCGGGATGTTCGCATTCGCGCTGTGGGACGAGCGATCTCAACGGCTACTTCTCGCCCGCGATCGTGTCGGCAAGAAGCCGCTGCTGTACGCGCTGGCGGGCGGTAAGCTTGTTTTCGGCTCTGAGTTTCAAGCGCTCCTCTGCCATCCCGATGTTTCGCGCGACGTGAATCCGGATGCGATCTCGCACTACCTCTCATTTATGTGCGTGCCCGCGCCGATGACCGCGTTCAGCAAGATCCGCAAGCTCGAGCCCGGCCACGTTTTGATCTGGCAAAACGGCGAAATTGAGATCAAGCGGTATTGGTCGCTTGACTTCAAAAACAAAATCGACATCGGCGAAAGAGAGGCGGGTGAGCGAGTCATTGAACTCTTGCGAGACGCCGTGCGTGCACGACTTATTTCGGACGTGCCACTCGGTGCTTTTCTCTCGGGCGGTATAGACTCGAGCGCGGTCGTGGCGCTGATGAGCGAGCTTTCAAGCGAGCGGGTGAAGACCTTCTCGATCGGATTTGAGGAGCAAGAATTCAACGAGATCACGCACGCTCGACGAGTCGCCGATCGATTTGGGACTGAACACCACGAATTCATTGTGCGCCCAAACGCGGTCGAGGTATTGCCAACGCTTGTTCGCCATTACGGAGAGCCATACGCCGACTCATCGGCAATTCCAACTTACTATCTGTCGAAGATGACAAGGCAGCACGTCACTGTCGCATTAAACGGCGACGGCGGTGACGAATGCTTTGCGGGATACGAGCGGTACGCCGCGATGAGGATAGCTGAGCGTTACAACCGGCTGCCACGATTCGTGCGAAAAGGACTAGTGGAACCAGCAGTAGCAGCGGTCCCCGAGTCAGGGGTCAGCCGCTCAAGGCTGGGAAAGGCTCGCCGTTTTTTGGGAGTGATGGGCCGTCCCGGCGCGCAGCGCTATCTCCGATGGGCGAGCGCCATCAGCCAGGAGCTGAAATCCGAGCTATGCACGGGAGAGTTTCTTGCGCTTACCTCAGGAGCGAACGCAATCAGCTTTGTGCAGCCGTGGTTCGAGGGCAACGGCGAGATGGATATTGTTGACCGCGCGTTGCTGGCTGACACTAATAATTATTTACCAAACGATTTGCTGGTCAAAGTAGACATCGCAAGCATGGCGGTATCGCTCGAAGCGCGCTCGCCGTTTCTCGATCATCATTTGATGGAGTTCGCCGCCAGTCTACCTGCTCGATACAAGCTTCGCGGCCTGACGACTAAGTATCTTCTGAAACGCGCGCTGCGCGGACTCCTTCCCGAAGAGAATCTGACGCGTGGCAAGATGGGATTCGGTGTTCCGATTGGCCGATGGTTTCGCGGGGAGCTGAAAGATTTTCTCTCGGAGACTATTCTGCCAGAGCGAACGCTGCGACGCGGTTACTTCAAGCCAAGAGTGGTTTTGGATCTGTTCAACGAGCACGTGAGCGGACGACGCGACTACTCGCATCAATTGTGGACCCTTTTGATGTTGGAACTCTGGCATCGCGAGTTTACCGATTGAGTACGGTCAAAGTAATGCAACCGATCACCAATGCCCTGACCATTGATTTTGAAGACTGGTATCAGGGTCTCGAGATTCCCCATACCGAATGGGCCGGCTACGAGGACCGCGTGGTCCAGGCGGGCCGCCGGCTGTTGAGTATTCTCGAAGAAGCGGGAACTCGTGCGACCTTCTTTATACTTGGATACGTAGCAGAACAGCATCCCGAGATGGTTCGCGAGATTGCGGCCGCAGGGCACGAGATCGGGACTCACGGCTACTCGCATACACTTATCTATCGACAGGCTCCTGACCTGTTTCGCGGTGAGATGGACCGAGCGATAAAATCATTGGAGGACATCACCGGGAAACGCGTGCTGGGTCATCGCGCGCCGTTCTTCTCAATAACTCGCGATTCGCTGTGGGCGCTTGAGGTGCTGGGCGAGTTGGGCATCCGCTACGACTCGAGCATTTTTCCGGTACTCAACTACCGCTACGGTATTGCGGACGCGCCGCGTTGGCCTTATCAGGTCGCAGCGGGACGGCAGCAACTCATGGAGTTTCCGATCTCGACGCTGCAGGTACTAGGTCGCAACCTGCCGATAGCCGGCGGAGCTTATTTTCGCATATTTCCCTATGCTTTTACGCGGCGCGCGTTCAGGTCGGTGAATGGCAAAGGACATCCGGTGGTGTTCTACGTACATCCGTGGGAGTTGGATCCGGAGCATCCGCGCATTCGGTTGCCGCGAAGAATTTCGCTGACGCACTACTTCAACTTGCAGAAGACCGAAGACCGTTTGCGGCGCTTGCTGCGAGATTTCAGCTTTGCTCCGATGAAGGAGGTGCTCGGTGTCAGTTGAACAAAAGGTTCGCAGCCACTTTCACGCGGACGCTCGCCGGTTCGACGCAATCTACGAAGACGACAAGAGCGCCCTCACACGGTGGGTGGACACGGTGTGGAGAGGTGTTGTACGAAGGCGATTCGATCTGACCTTGGAGCTACTGGGTCCGTTGACGGGCAAGACCCTGCTCGATGTAGGGTGCGGGTCCGGACGCTACTGCATCGCGTACGCCCAGCGAGGCGCTACGCGCGTCGTTGGAGTCGACTTTGCGGAAGCGATGGTCGAGTTAGCAAACGAGCACGCGCGGCATGCAGGGGTCTCAGATGTGTGCGACTTCCGCGCCGGAATATTTCCAGAGGCAGTGCCCGAGGGAATCTTCGACGCCAGCTCGGCAATGGGCTTCTTTGATTATGTTTCGGATCCCGTTCCGATCGTCACTCGCATGCGCGAGCTGACGAGATCGAAAATGATCATGAGCTTTCCGAAATCGCGCGAGTGGCGGGTTCCTGTGCGCCGGCTGCGTTTCTGGATCAGCGGTTGCCCCCTGTTTCTTTATTCGGAGGCCAAGGTCAGGGAGATTCTGAGCGATGCCGGCGTAACCAACTATGATTGGCTGGAGCTTGATCGCGACTACCTGGTTACAGCGCGCTTTTAGGTTATGTCTAACCCTCAACCCGTCAGGGTGCTTCACATAATCACACGGCTGATCGTCGGCGGTGCGCAAGAGAACACATTGCTGTCGGTCGAGGGTCTGGATCGCCGGCCGGAGTATGAAGTCACGCTGGTTACTGGTGTTGATAATGGGCCGGAGGGGGACCTGCTGGAGCGAGCGCGGCGCACCACGCGGCTTGTCATTGTCCCAGAACTGGGGCGCAGCATAAACCCGCTGTCGGACGTGGCAGCATCTTACAAGTTGTATCGACTGATTCGCACAGGGCGATATCACATAGTTCACACGCACTCATCCAAGGCGGGAGTGCTCGGTCGTCTGGCAGCGAAGCTTGCCGGAACGCCTATTGTCGTGCACACGCTTCACAGCCTTGTCTTCCACGACTATCAGCCGTGGCTCGTCAATCGGCTGTGGTGGGTAGTGAAGATGCTCTGTGCCCCGCTTACCGATCACTTCATCAGTGTCTCGAGCGTCATCTCCCAAAAGGCGATCGCAGCGGGGATAGGCAGTCCGGAAAAATTCACAACGATCTACAGTGGCATGGAGCTTGACTGGTTTCTGGATTCCAAAGTTGACCCTGCAGCGGTTCGACGCGAATTTGGTATTCCGGAAGATGCGCCAGTGGTAGGGAAGATTGCTCGCCTATTCTCGCTTAAGGGACACGATCAATTGTTGGACGCTGCGCCCGAAATCGTGCAACGCCACCCGAACGTGCGCTTTCTCCTGATTGGCGATGGGCTGCTTTATGAACACCTGCGCAGTCGGGCACGAGAAGCAGGAATCCTCGACAATTTTGTCTTCGCGGGACTTATTCCCAGAGAGCGCATTCCGGAGATGATCGCCGTGATGGACGTAGTGGTCCACACATCACTGCGCGAGGGACTTGCACGCGTGCTGCCACAGGCTCTTGCAATGGGGAAACCCTGCGTCTCATTTGACCTGGACGGAGCGCCTGAGGTTGTTATACCTGGTGAGACCGGCTTTCTGGTGAAGCCGGGCGATGTCCGAGAGCTAGCCGACGCAATTTCGGAGCTTCTAGCCAACCCGCAGCTCAGAGCTCGGATGGGGGAGGCCGGTCGACATCGGGTTGACCCTGCGTTTCGGGCCGAAACTATGGTTGAACAGATTGCATCAGTCTATCAATCGCTTCTTTCACGTTACGCGGGGAGGCTTTCGCGATTCGATCGGCGGCAGGCGCCCAACATGGCGGAGGTGATGAACTAGTGGCGTGTAACAGTCACCAGCACTCCATTGGTAGGGCTGCTGTGGAAGAATTGGGCCATATGACTTTTTGCTCTATTTTAGTCGGAAAAGGAAAGTAATAATGCGAGTTTTGATCACTGGAGGCGCCGGCTTCATAGGATCGCACCTGGCTGAGCGGCTTCTGGCGCGCGGTGATAAGGTGGAAGTGCTCGACGATCTATCAACCGGCTCAATCGAGAATATTCAGGAATTCAAAAACCACCCGAACTTCTCTTTTCATCTCGACAGTATTTCGAACGTGCGGCTGGCGGCTGAGCTAATCGATATCAGCGACATTGTTTACCATTTGGCGGCCGCGGTCGGTGTGCGCTTGATCGTGGAGAGCCCGGTGAAAACGATCGAGACCAACATTCGCGGAACAGACATCGTCTTGAGCCTGGCCGCAAAGAAGCGCAAACGCGTGCTTATCACGTCGACTTCGGAGGTGTATGGGAAGCGCGACCGGGTGCCGTTCAACGAGGAAGACGACCTCGTTATGGGACCAACCAGCAAAGGCAGGTGGAGCTATGCATGCTCAAAGGCGATCGACGAATTTCTAGCCATCGCATATTGGAAGGAAAAGAAGGTGCCGACGGTGATTGCACGACTGTTTAATACCGTTGGACCGCGCCAGACCGGGCGCTACGGTATGGTCATTCCGAATTTCGTTCAGCAGGCGCTCACCGGCGACGACATAACAATATTCGGCGATGGCACGCAGACGCGGTGCTTCACCCACGTGTCGGATGCTGTCGGTGCGTTGATCGCACTCGCCGAACATCCGCGAGCTGTGGGCGAAGTATATAATATCGGAAGCGATCACGAGCTCACCATCCTCGAGTTGGCCCGGAGAATCAAGCATCTGGCTGAGTCGGAGTCTAAGATGGTCTTTGTGCCGTACGACCAGGCCTACGAAGAAGGGTTCGAGGACATGATGCGCCGAGTGCCGGATATATCGAAGATACACGAGCTAATCGGCTACGAACCTAAGATTGACCTGGACGGTATAATAAGGAGCGTCATCGCTTATAATAAACAAAGGCTGGCTGGCCAGGGAGGTATTCCGGCTAGCTCTCTCGTATTTGAATCATACAGCTCCGCTCGGGACCAAAAGGGGCATTAGAGAAACCCCCATTCTTGTTATGCGCATAGTTCTTGCCTTTCTCTTTGTATTGCTGTGCGGGTCGATCCTCACCTTTATCGCCCGTGCCCTGGCGCCGCGTATGGGTTTGATGGCGGCTCCCAGGGATGATCGTTGGCACCTGAGGCCCACACCCATGCTCGGCGGTGTGGCTATCTACCTATCATTTGCGATTGGCTACGTTGTTTTCGCCGGAAACCTGTCGGGCGCCTATCCGATCATGGCGGCCGGGACGTTGTTATGTCTCACAGGCCTCATCGATGACCTGGTCCACATCAAACCGTATACCAAGCTTGTCGTTCAACTGATTGCCGCGGCGGTTACGGTTTACTTTGGATTCCACCTTCCGTGGGTCAATTATCAGTGGGTCAATGATCTTCTTACGATCTTTTGGCTTGTTGGCATCACCAACGCAATAAACTTGCTTGACAACATGGATGGGCTTGCCGGCGGTGTGGCCGTGATTGCTTGTGCATTCTTGACGATCACCTTTTTGCTCAACGGCCAGGCTTTGGAAGCGCAGCTCCCGGCGATGCTGGGTGCTGCCGCGCTCGGATTTCTAATCTTCAATTTTAACCCGGCCTCTATCTTCATGGGCGACAGCGGCTCAATGTTCCTCGGCTTTATGTTGAGCAGCATTGCGCTTCTAAGCGGCACGGGCCGCTTTCGCAGTCTTACCTCGGTGCTGTTGTCTCCTCTGCTGATACTGATGATACCGATATTTGACACCTGTATGGTGACGGTCACTAGAAAGCTATCAGGGCGCAGGGTGTCCCAGGGTGGACGCGATCACAGCTCCCATCGCCTAGTGGCCCTTGGCGTCTCGGAGCGACGGGCAGTGATGATGTTGTACGTTTTTGCGGCGGTCTCTGGGACTCTGGCCTTGATGGTCCGACTGGTGGAAACGACGTGGGCGCTTGCGGTTGTTCCCGCATTTGCGCTGGCGGTCCTGTTCATCGGACTCTATCTGGGTAAGGTGCGGATCTACGAGGAAGGGGAGCAGCCTGCTGGCTTGCGTATCATCAATGCCATAGCGGGGTTTTCATACAAGCGGCGGGTTTTCGAGGTGCTCCTGGACGTCGTGCTAGTAACCCTGGCTTACTACGGCGCCTACGTTCTTCGCTGGGATGGTAGACTTCCGAGCGAGCAGCTTTCCATTTTTATGAAAACTTTGCCCCTCGTGATCATCATAGAGATGTCCGTCTTCCTGGTCGGCGGCGTGTATCGCGGGCTTTGGCGATACGCTGGGATTAATGATCTGATTGTCATTGCAAGATCGGCGATTGCCGGCGCCGCGTTAAGTATGCTGGTCGTCTTCGTGGTCTACTGGTTTCACGGGCCATCCCGCGCGGTCTTTCTGTTGAATGGACTCCTTCTCCTGGTGGTTGCGAGCGCGAGCCGACTGTCATTCCGCCTGTTGCGAGAGATGATTGAAGGGAATGGGGATCATCATCCGGATGCGCAGCCTATACTGATCTACGGCGCGGGCGATGGCGGTGAGCTCTTGATAAAGGAGCTTTCGCAAAATCCAGACTACCGTTACGTTCCGATTGGCTTCGTCGACGATGATCAACGCAAGGCCGGCAAGCTCATGCATGGCTACCGGATTTTTGACAGCAGCCAGGTGCCTGAACTCATTCGCACTCATGGAATCAGAGAGATCCTCGTTTCGAGCTTGAAAGTGCCCGAGACCAGGCTGGAGTACCTGCGAAGTCTGGGCGTGTCTTTCAAGAAGATGAGCATACGCCTCGAGTAAGGGTCCGGCGCAGGTTAACCAGCGTGGGGCATGACATTGTTTCAGGCGCAAATCACAGGCGCAAATCATTGTTGACATTCAACCTAACATCTCGTATTCTTAGGGCCATTCGCAAGGGAATGGTAAAAAGAATACCCTTGGAATGTGCTGTTTCGCTCGTCGGCGTGCACATGGAGGCAACGTGAAAACACCCAAAATGAACTTCAAAGCCATCCTTAGCTTGGTACTATCGCTATTAATCGCGTCCGCTTTCTCCTTGAGCTCTTTGGCGGCCTCTGGGTCGAGCGAGAAAATGCCCGATCCAACCTACGAGAATCTGCCAGCACTTCAGGCACCCACCGGTAACCTAACTACAAGAGGACCGGTGCTCGTGAACGGCAACGAGGCCAAGACTGGGCTGACAATTCTGAGTGGAAGTGTAATACAGACGAGGACTGGGGGCCACGCGACCATCGAAATGGGGCCAGTTGGCCGAGTCGATCTCGACCCGATCACAGCAATCACCCTGGCGATGACAAGCAATTCAGTAGATGCTTCTCTTGACAAGTGCGGTGAGGGGGTCACGTTTACGTTGCCTGCCGGTATTTCCGGGCGCTTGAAGATCCTTGACATCAGCGATGTCGGAGTGTTGTCGAAGAAAAGGGAGATTGATGTCAGGTGCTTCCGTGGCGAAGCGGTAGTGAAATATGGTCAGAACCAAGAGAAAACGCTCAAACCCGGCGACCACAAGGAATTCGATAACGCCATCGAAGTGACGGCGACGGGCGATTCCGTGTTCAAGGTTTATTGCGACGAGAACCACTACCCGTACTTATTCCTCCTGTCGGGATTGCTGATACCCGTGATCATAGAGGCTCTTGGTGAACCGGAACCAATTATGAGTCCGCCCAAGCCGTAAATCCCACCAACTGCGTTGGTGGGATTGCACCTGAGCAACTCGCGTATCTTAGATTTCTTCAGCAATGTTCCAAGGGCTCCGTTCGCCCTCGAGGGCTGGTGGCTAGATTCAATCAGATCCTCAGCGTCCAACTTCCATAGACTTCCGCTCTCACAGTCTCACTAGGGACCTTCCAAAGAAAGCTAAGGTCCTGCATCCTGGCTCCCCAAGGCTCCGAAACTTCAAAATAGTCTCCGAATAACCCTACAAGCTCGAAACCTACGTGAGCGGTACTTCAACCATTCCAGCGTCTCCGAGGCGCCTGTCTCGCATACTCCTTACGCTGTACCTTGGCGCGCTGGCGCTTTTGCCGTGGAGTTGGTTTCCGCCGTTTCCATGGTTGCACCAGCACGCTCAATGGAGCGACTTGGTTTTTGCGGCGGCTGCGGTCGCCTGGATTGGAGAGAAACTGTGGGCGCACGAATGGCCGCCACTCCGCCCAACGCATGTCGCACTAGGTTTGTACGTTGCTTTCGCTGTCTTGTCTTTTTTGTTGACGACAACTGACTGGAGTTCTGGCGCCACGAAGCTTCTGGGTATCGGCGAGTTGTGCATGCTCGCTTTGATAACGTCAGACCTTGCGCCGCGACCCGGCGTTACGCCAGTCATGGGACGCGTCATCGCGATAACCTCACTGCTTATGGCTGCGGCCGCAATTGCAGGCCTAATACTCTTTTATGCTGGCGTGCAAACAAGATTACTTGGCACGTACGGCGACCTTGCTCCCTCGACACACTATGCACGCGCTCAAGCCGGTTTCTATCAGCCGAATTTACTCGCGAGCTATTGTATCTTCGCTGGCGCCGTCGTCAATTGTCGAAGGGCTCAGTTACCCGTCTGGCTGCGGCGAGCGACGGTCGCGGCGCTGTGGCTTGCAGTGTTGATGACTTTTTCCCGTGGTATCCTGGCGTTTGGGCTCGCGGCGGCGATCCGGGCCGCGAATACTCGATTCAGACGCATCACAGTCTCGGTGTTCGCCGTATTCTGTGCTTTGGTCATTGCAATCCTAAGCATTTGGAACCTCACCTTCGATCCCAGCAGTCCCCGCAGCGCGCGCTTCGATTCCTCTACGGCCACCAGCCGCTGGTCGGCGATGACGTCGTCGCTGCGCACGCTGGCTGGTAATCCTCTTTTCGGCAGCGGTCCAGATACCCACCCGGGTCGTTACCTTGGCGTTCCGTTTGATGCACATCTAACGCCGCTCAATATTGCGGCGACGCTCGGCCTTCCGGCCTTGATGACCTTCGCGTCCTTGTGCACAATGCTGTGGCGCCGGCGCAGGCAACCCACCGACATGGCGATATGGAGCGGGCTTGGCGGACTCGCATTAGACGCGCTAGCGCAAGACGTCGAAGACTTTCGTCACGTATGGGTGATGATAGGATTAGCCGATGCGGATTCTCAGGACGAGCAGCGCAAAAAATAAGGGGGCCACGGAGAATTGTCGATCAAAACGCTTGGTAAGCTTATGCCTCGCAGCCCATTAAGTCAATACGTTATGGATGCCATTCGAGAATCAAACAACAGGGAACTCAGCAGAGTCGAACTACAAAGTGAGTTGAACAATGCCTCGTACTCACCCTCTAGATTACCTTCCTGTCCAGAGTAGTACTCCCTCCGAAGCGCTTCCTTCGCCTCTTCGCGCGAAAGACCCTCAAGCAAGCACCGGATAACGAACAAGTGGTCGTCGTCAAGACCATCTACGCCGAGGACATTCGGTTCGCGAGACCCAAGCAAACGAGTAGTGGACAGCTCCATGACCCAGTCGGCGATAATATCGACCGGATCTCTGTCTTTAAAGCGCCGTTTCACAAGCTCGAGCACGTTCGTTCTGTGCGGGACGTTCAGTAGCAGCGCGAGGAAGAACCGGTGCTCGCTGGTCGTCATATACGTCCTTCGATTCAATATGTCTTGCTGTCTTCGAGTCTCCGATATCACCGGAGGAACAACATCTACAAGGTGGCCATGCTTGCTGCGCGCTCTTTGCAGAAGAGCATGAAATCGCTCTTCTCCTGTGCTGAGGTGAAAGACGTTTTGCAGTGCATTACTAGTCAGGCATTCATAGGCTGCGCGAAGGGCCAAGAACGTCGTCTGGAAATCTGAGGACGAGACCAGATCACCTATGAATGAGTCGGCTTCCGGATGGTTCATTCCCAGCAGGAGTATCACGCTTTGAGCCTTCTTGATGGTCGATTCGTCTTTGAAGGAAGAATCGAGCGCGACACAGGGCTTCAGGAAATCGTACTGGGGCAGGGCTTCAGGATTCTGGTACGTCCTGATTGTAACGGTGGCAGAAGGCCTGTCGAGGTGAAAGAGCGAATGGATAAACTGACGCCCTGGCAATATGGTTCGGATATCTCCCTCCGCCAGAAGCTCTGCGCTGTTTAGGCAAACCTGGCCAATGGAAAAGTGAGAGTTGATGTGCTGCTCCTGTTCAAAGCTGTATCGGCTGTGGACGCTCGAACCAAGAAGGACCTGAAAAGCTCCCGAGAATGCGTGCTGGTGAATGCTGGTGGTTCCGTCAAGCCAAAAATACACGTCAATATGAAACCTTGGCGAGCAGTATAAGGTGATCGGCGGGTTCCCAAACCGTCCTTCGACGTCTCGTTGACTGGGCAACTGCGGAGTCGTGTGGAGCCAGCGGATGATGTCCCAGGGATACTGGTGGCGGTTTGGATTCGTTTCAGCGAGGGCCTGCGCCGCGATCTCCGGGAATGCTCTCTCATCGTAGTTCACATCCCGCCAACGCCCTTCCACTAGCGAACCAAGATCCTCAAAGAATTTCATTGTGATGCTCCTTCAGTTGCGATGTTGAAACTGTTATTTTGCGATTGTTTTGGAGAGTTCTGCGAGGAACCGTGTGGTTCTCAGAATGCAGTTACCAACTTGAAAAGGAAACCTCGGCCATTCATTAAACGGCCCGTTAACGCTCGATGTAGCTTCGATAGGATTCGGCCAACGTTTACGAAGACCCTTCAACAGTCCTTTGGGGTGACGCAGGTAGACGTCCATAGGCTCGTAGTATCGCAACGGTGGGTAGGGCGCTTCCCACTGCTTCAAAATTGCAGGTACCAGCCAGGTCGGCAGGTTTCTTGCCCTCTTCTCTACGGGAGTGCCGCTGACGTCGGCCCCGAGGATCTCGTGAGCGAGACCGATGCCACAAGCGATCCAGTCGCGCCGGCGGCGGTCATTACCTAGACAACGGTCCCAATCGAAATCGGCTGCTCGCGAGGCCAGAACGATTGCGAGATCGCATAGCCACAAGGGCCGAAGCGCACCGTGACGAAGCATGTGAAGACACAGCACGCGAAGATGATCTTCATCGCAGAGAATTCGGATATCAACCTCGCCGAGCTTCACAAGCCTTGAACGGTTGTACAATTCGTCAAAGCTAAGGTCGTCAAGTTTGTCGACTCCACGATGTAAATCTATCCAATACTCCGCACCGACAAGACTGTTCTGGACGTCTTCAGCGGTAGGATAGTCTTCGGGCCTTACGCACAGATCTATATCAATGTAAGGACGCAGGCCGGATTCCGGGTACAGTCGGGCAACTGCCCAGCCCTTCACTATCAGGGGTTCGACCCCCGCAGAGCGTAGACAGTTAAAAAGCTCCGAGATCTTGTGTTTGTGAACAGCCGCTCTTATGGTGTGGAAGCGATAAGCTTCCTGAAGCAGAGAAGCCGCCTCGCTTGTGATCAGATCGGAATTCCTGATTCGCCACCAGCCCAAAGCGCCCGCGCCCGTTTTGATGAGGAGGGAGGTGATCTCAGCTAATTCTTCAGCCCCTACTTCAGGCGGCGGCGGATCTTCATACCAGAATCTGGCCAGCAACGTTGCTATTAGCTGGCCGTAACGGGTTGCTGCCACCTTCAAGGACCCAGTTCTATGAGGGGATGCAAGGTCCGGCCGGAACCGCAACACATTGGCAACCGCTGCCCGTAGGGCATTGATTTGCAACGGGAGCGGCGGGGTCGCAACTAAACGTACCACAGCTCAAAGCAGCAAACGCTGTGGGTGCCAATATAGAAGTAACCAGGGGTACCGATAGAGCGGCTGCAAGGCCCACTCTCCGAACTAACTCCCGTCGCGTCAAGCCTGGCTTTGCATCCGGCCGCGTGATCGGCTCTCGCAGCAGGTGAGCCCTGCTGAGCTGGTCCAAGGAAAACCAGACAACCTCCTCATCAACCGGTGTGTTCAGTTTGTCCCTGAGGATCAAGGCTATGTCTTGCACGGGCGTCTGTCCGTCGCAATGCTTCCAAACTAATGCGGCAGTATGGTTCAAGCAATGCGCTTTGTGCCGGTCCAGATCGTACACCAGCAGTTCGTCTGGCATCTCTTCAACTACCAATCGTTCTTCCCGAGCGTGAGGCACTGCGAGATTATCATCTTTCCTTGCCATGAAAGCTCCTGTTGTTTTGAGCGGCTGCACTCTCCAGTAATGCGTGGGAGAGCGCCCTTCACTTCTTGGGTTGTACTATGCAAACCACTATGTTGTCAACATATTTGTCAACAATGTGTAAGGTTCAGCGATCAAAAACTACTGAGTATGAGGTCGACGGTTTCTTTTGCTTCTCCACGTACGCCCGTCAAAATCGGCGCACTCGATACAGCGCGCGTTAACGCCGGAAGCGCCTTTTCTGGTTCTCGTCGAATCGACACGGTGTTGTCTAACAGCGCCAGCGCGCCTTGTCCGGGTGATAACGACCGCGGCCTCCATTTTGCCCCCAGCTTATAGTTGCTCACAACCACAAGGCCGACAGGCAACGGTCGGGCGCCCACAACAGCACCCAGTGCTTCGGGTGTACGTCTGGTCTGCCTGCTCGAGCCTTCTTCGCGCATTGCCAGCGGCCGGGGATAAGGATGAACCATACCCTGCAAATCCAGCACAGCATACTCGTCCGAATAGAAAGAGGCGCCGGCGCGTAACAACTCGGCAACCAACGTTGTCTTGCCGCTGAGGCTTCGCCCCGGCATCAGTATAGCCTGGCCCTTCCAGCCGACAACACCGGCGTGTATGAATACCCTCCGCCGCGCCAGTTCTGCGACGTGCAAGTGTAGGTCCGACTCGAACACATCGAATACCTGATCAAGATCGAGTGAGCGGACCAGCCTGACCGTGTTGCGGTACAACAGGTTGAAACCACGCACGTTCGGCCGCGAAGCGCGTCCGACTACGAGTGAATACAGATGTTGAACAACGGGCGACGCGGCAGGCTTCCACCCCGGAGGTAGATGACTCCGCAGCCGCTCCAAGACCCCAGCATCGGTCACGCGAACCCCAACGCGCACTCCATAAGACCTAAAAGCAAATCCAGCCGTCCATCCTAGACGGTCTATCTTTTCCATTCAGGTGGACTTCCAACTCGGTCTAGGAAGTTCGATATCAAACGCCAAGACTTTACCTCCGCTCCTCGATCAGTGTTGGTATGGCTTCTCTGGCTGTAAGAAGTGCACGCTTCCTACTTTGGGGGTCTCACGCGCGTTTATCTTACTGTTGCTAATCATCCTGAGTCAATCAAAAAGGGCTGAGGAGAAGCGGTAACTTCGTCCTCAGCCCCAATCGTTTCTAACAGGCATTTAGTTCATGCCGGAGATCCTATTTGACTCTGGCCGACGGGTCGCCGAACAGTATCCAGGTTCGGCGAACATCCGTGTCAAGCATAGCCGCTTTAGCCTGTGCTGTTGCCTGGCCAATCGTCCCGCCCGAGAAGAGCTGGCGAATTACCTCTCGGTCCATTAGGCCTTGTCCGCTTGGTGTAGTTATGCCAGTCGACGCCCAAACAGCAACGGCCCCGGCATTTGACTTCATCAGCGCCTCAGCCAGGCTACCGGCTCTCGGGTCGATAAAGAACCCGTTCTGGCAAGTCATCGAAACAAACAGTGAAAGGCTGGACCCATTGCTCAGGCCCGGCGCATCGCCTGTCGTCAGGAGATTTGCTCTCCAGGTTGATGCTGAACCGTGTCCGGCGTAGTTGACTAGCTTCTGACCCTGGTTTATGGCGTCCAAAACCTCTGCCCTCGCCGTCACGTCATCGGTGAGGTTGCGGTTCACCTCTATGGCCCTGATATCCGTGGGAAGAAGGTCCTTCACAATCGCGGTGGCCGCGTCGAAATCAAATCCATCATTTCGATCCGAGACCAGCAGCGCGCTTTCGGATGGAGATTGACTGTCATAGCTCACGATTTTGGAAACCATCGTCGCAAGCTCACCCGCAGTGCGTGCGGGTAATCGCCCGATCGCCAGCTCAGGCAGTGTCTCTCCTTTGGGGTCGGCAAACCAGTCATCACTTGCAGTCTCGTTGACGACAGTATCGATGAGCTTGGTCGGCACTGCATCGTAGTCTCCGATATTCAGGTAGTTTCGCGGGTCAAAACTCGCGCCGCCTGCGAGAAGCACGAACTGCGGAGCTTTCTTCCAGTTCGACTTCGCGAAGGAGAGGAAGTCCCTTATTGCGTAGGGCGTCTTCTGCCCGAAGCTGAACTCATCGTAAATATCCTCGACATCAACCACGGTGACGCTCAACCCCTGGTTTTGCCTTAAGGCCTTCAATGCATCAAGGCTGCTCGAGAAGTCGGCGCGTGTGATGATTACGAGGTTCGCTCCCTGGTTCGGGTTTGTCAGATTGGACAGCTTATTCAGCGAAACGCCCGCGGCACCCTTCACCACGCCATCGGTGAAAGCAAGCAACAGGCGGTTTCCTGCTCCGGCTGCAGTAGCCGTTATGGAGTAGCCGCCGTTTCCGGCCTTCACAAGGACTTTTACATCTTGCACCGCGGCCGGATCAGTTACGTCCACCAAACGGATGTCCGAGCTGCTGAACCCATCGACGGCAACCAGTTGCCCGCCGTTGGCGCTGAACCGCAAGGCGTTATTGTCCGCCTTGAAGGTGTGGGAGTAGGTGACACGAATGTGGTCGACGAGACTGACGTCGCTCGGTCCGTTCTGCGAAGTGAGAGTGAAGACGTTGGCTCCCTCGGTCAGTAGTGACTGGGGTACCGACGTCGTTAGACTGCCTGCTGACAGCCCGCCAAAAGATATTGTCCCTATCGCCGAACCGTTCAGCAACACAGCTACGTCATGCGAGCCGCTCGTGAAAGCTTGCAACGCTATGTCCACCGCGGCCGCACCGGCGCCGGAGGCGACGTTCTGCAGCGTAACAACCTGGTTGACTGAGCTATTTGTGACAATCGCGCCGAAGAAGTTCTCCGCATCCCCGTTCTTAACCGCTGCTACGTAAAAGAGTTTGTCTTTTCGTTCGATCGTATATGGGAAGCTTCCACCGCCCGTAGCTCCACCTTGACCTGACGCTTTGCCTATCCGCTTGCCTGCCTGTGTTCCGGCAACCAGCCAATAAGTGCGCGAGTCAGTGTAAGGGGTGTCAAGACCGATCCCGTAGAATTCTATGGAATCCGAGGGATCAAACTTACGGTCTTTGTCGCCATTAACGATGATCGCAAGCTCCTGACCATCCACGAAGAGCTGCAGTCGCGATGGATCGACATTCGGACTGATCCCGGCGGCGACCAGTTGCGGTTGACTTACCCGATACCAACCCTCTTGTTTGACCGAGATCTTGGCTGCGCTCTGGGAAGCGAAACTCGAGAGGGTCTGAAATGCCGCTGTCGAGAAGCCTCCGGTTGTTGGGATGCTGGCGGTTCGCTCGATTGGACCCATGAAAGCGGTCCCTCGCGCTCCCTGAGTAGCAGTCAGAGCGCTGAGTAGCGTAGCATTCCCACCCTTGGGCTGGCTGCCATTTGACCGCTGTACAGCCGCTGGGCCGTACCACGTGCTCTGGCCGTTCAGGTCAACCTCCTCCAACCAGTACTGAGCATCCTTGCTCCGTTTTGCCACCTTATCTGCCCAGAGATAAGAGCGGCCTGCAGCGAGAGCGATGTCGCCTCCAACCAACAGTGCCGATCCCGCTACGAGATCAGGCGTCAAACGCGTGCGGATACCGTTCTCGTCACGGTAAATATTGAACCCCAGGTTGTTGACCTCGTACCCGGTGTCCCACTGCAGGACGACGTCACCGCTCTTGAATTTCGAAGCGCTAAATAAGGTGAACTCGACCGCCGTAGGGGCCTGGCTGTTCCTAATGTCTATGACCCCGATGACGTAGGGAGTTAACCCGCCAAGGTTGTAGTCGTTTGTGGTAGTCCCAGTAACGGAAGCTTTGGTCCCGGACTGCGCGTGACAACCATTAGAGCCATGGGTCGTGTCGCCGTCGTACTGTAGGGTTTGTCCGGTGACTGGAGAGGGAGACGAGGTGTCATCAGTTGTCAGCGCATCAACCACAAGGTCGTTTGCGAAGGTGCTGAAACTGACGCTGGCGACCCCTGCCTTGCCCTTAGCGACCGCCGCATTCTGAATGGGGCTGTTACTGTCTACACCCGAGAACGTAGTCCAGCCGAAAACACAGTTAGCCGAGGCAGTGAGGGTCACGACAATTTGTCCGGTGCTGCCGCCATTCCCCAGACCGGGGTTGACCAATCTCATCATCACGGTGCGCACAGCGTTCTTGACTGGGGAGACGGTGTCCATATAAATGTCACTCGCACCGGCAATGACGCTGAAGTTCTGCGGAGCACCCCCACCAGAGGGCGTGAAAACGGCACTCACGACGTTTGCTGCTGTCGTTGGAGTGGTGCCCCTGATATGAGCGCCGAGCAGTATGAAGTTCGCACCGAGATCGATCTGTACACCGGTAATCGTGTTGACTGCGCCGGTGTTATTATTGACAAACGCGTTGCCGGGGGGAGCGGCTCCGATATGCCGGACTACCTGCACCTGTACTACCGCCTGAGCCGACTGGCCGAAGACGAGTAGCACCGCAGCTACGATAACCATCCTGATCGCTAAAACAGATGTTATTGAACCAAGACGTGCACCGAGCGCTCGCAGGCGGGGCGAGAAACTTGTTTCCCGCTGAACGTCACTTACAGGGCCTCGGAATTCTGGGGCTTGCATATACTTTCCTCCTAAATGCTTGACGAGTTTTCAACTACCTCGGGTTAGTTCCTGCTCCACGTTTCCTAAGCCCGAGAACAATCTTGCTGTAGGCATTCTCGCTTCTATCGAAATGAAGAATCCTGCGAGCCTTCCAGAAAGAATTGCCGTTGACATAACCCTTGGGGGTTAGAAACGGGCTTCATTCTACGAAAAACCGTCAGGCAAGTCAATCAATTTCAAACAAATAAAACCGGCCGGAGAGACCTGCCCGAAACGCTGGTCGTTCGGAGGAACGCGCCGAACCACAGTTGGGTCTGGGGCGAAAGACGAAGTTGAATACCAAAGAATAGTCCGGAACCTCGCAACCCAATGCGACCTATGTTGTCTTTTCCACAGCAGCAACCCCGCGAGTATATCTCAAAATTAGGGCTAGTCAATTCCCCGCGTAGGTATGCGCGCTAGGCGAGGGTGTGTCTAGAACCGGGACCGGCTTCAATGAGACTCGCGAGTATCAACGGGTCCGGAAGGGAAAAGGTGTGGCATTTGTAAACAGACTGGCAGAGGCTAGATACGCCACGAAGGAACAGGTTGGATGCCACGCCGAGTAAAGCGCCGCTCACCAGCTTATCTTCGCAGTCGCCTACCGTTCCCCGGTAGGGTATGTCAATCGAAAATTCGAGTAATACCGGCTCCCCCAACTTTGCGGCTCCATGAAAAAGGCACATAGGTTGCACTGGAGGAGGCAGATAGCTTGTTCGCCTCCAGTCAGTAAGCCCTGCTGACAATCTTCAGTCAGAACGTGCCCTTTCGGAATACCGACATTTGTACGCAGTAAGAAGTAGCGTAGTGGGAGGATTGATATGAGACGGGTTACAGTATGGTGCGCCAAGGCAGCCTTCGTAGTTGCAGTCATCGGACTGGTGTTTATGTCTTTACCGGGAATCGCCAATAGAACGTCCGCTCAACAATATGAACCGTTTCGATATAAAGGACCTGCCGTTCAGGGACGAGTCTTAGTCAAGTTCCGCTCTGAAACTGCTGATAATGACGCAGCGGAACTTATAGCGGGAAAGGGTGGTCGCCAGCAGCGCGAGCTTTCAGGCACAGGCATCCGCATTGTGGAGTTGCCGGCCGGAGCAGACGAGGACGCCGTCGTTGAGTCTTTGCGCTCTGAAGCGGGGGTCGAGTTTGCAGAGCTGGATCGCGCCATAGCGCCAAGCGATATGCTTCCAAACGATCCTGATTATTTGAATGAGTGGCATCTGCCTAAGATCAACGCACCCGGCGCCTGGGCTTCAAATACCGGCAGCTCGAGCGTCATCATCGCGATACTCGACACGGGAGTAGACGCAACGCACCCGGAGCTTGGGACGAAGATCACGCCGGGCTGGAACACCTATGACAACAACAGCGACACCAGCGACGTTTATGGGCACGGCACCGAGGTTGCCGGGACTGCCGCGGCCTCAAGCAATAACACGATGGGAGTCGCGTCCATAGCCTGGGGCTGTCAGATAATGCCCATCCGTATCAGCGATCCGGCAGGCTACGCGTACTATTCAACGATCGCGGATGGGTTGACATGGGCCGCTGACCACGGGGCTCGCGTAGCCAACATAAGCTACGCGGTGACGAGTAGTTTGAGCGTCAGCAGCGCGGCACGGTACTTCAACAGCAGGGGAGGCGTTATTGTAGTTGCGGCGGGCAACGATGCTGTCCTCGACCTCAACCCCGACAATCCAGACGTCTTGACGGTAAGCGCAACGACAACCACCGACTCTCTGGCATCGTGGTCCAATCGAGGTTACAGCATTGATCTTGCGGCACCCGGTTGCAGTATCCACACTACGACGAGAGGCGGCGGCTACAGTTCGGTGCTTGGAACTTCCTTTTCCGCCCCGGTTGTCGCCGGAGTCGCAGCGTTGGTGATCTCTACCAACCCGAGCCTCACTTCCGCACAGATTCAAGCAGTCGTAAAACAGTCAAGCGATGACCTGGGGACACCGGGCTGGGATCCAAGCTTCGGTTGGGGACGAGTTAACGCCGCTAATGCAGTGGGCCTCGCGTTCAATCCGCCGGCGCCACTGCCGACACCACCACCTCCGAGCAGCGGCCCATCCGTCGGTATTACTTCGCCGTCTGGTGGCGCGACGGTGTCTGGCAATGTACCGGTGACCGTCAGCGTGACTTCCAACAACCCCATTAACAAGGTCGATTTGTATGTTGATGGCGTTTTCAAGTCAAGCGCGAGTAGGGCGCCCTACGCCAACACCTGGAATTGTCGGAAATCCCTTGGCTCGCACTTGTTATCATGCAAGGCGTATGACACAGCAGGCAACGTAGGAATTTCCGCCAGCGTCGCTGTCGATGCCGTGCGCTAGAGTCTCACGTATCGCAGCAACCGACGGGTCAGCCTTGGACCTGGCAAATCTCCCACCGAGGGCCGCTTAAAGCGGCCCTCTTCCTTCTCCTTAACCCTGGCCAGCAGCAGCAACCACAGACGAAGACTTCAGGCGGTTAACCCGCGAAACCGCACCGCGTGCAAACGTGTTGGTGCGCCAACCGGTTGGGGGCGGGCATCGACGGTTGTGCTCTCACGCTCTGACAGGCGCGCCGTTGCAAGCTGATTCGCGTACACAGTGCGGCTTGAAGCCAGCATGTAGCTGCGCCCACCACACTGGGCGCAATGGCCATGTCGGTCAAGGTAGGTTTTTAAAGGACGATCGGTGTTACCTGAGCAGTCCCCGCAGATTATCTGGACGCCTACCGTCACAATGCTGACGCGCGGCTCGCTCAGTTGCCATTGATGATGAGCGCCGCCTCTCGACAGGGTATACACGACGGCGAACATGAGAATTGAGACCGCGGTGATGACTAACATTCTGACCCTCCTGTTAGTAGAGAGATGCCTAATAGGTTTGGATTCCCGCGTTCAAGTGGCATTTAAGGATCACCCGAATGGGTATGGACAGCAATTCCGCGCGGCGTTAAGGCAGGAGCCGGAACCCTAACAATCTACGGAGACTTCACTCTCCTTCACTCTCCAATTCTTGTTGACTTTGAAAATGCTTCGGTATAGGCTCGTCCCACCTCAATAGGTTCGTTCACACCTTCAAGAGTGTCCGTACCAAAGGGTTTATAGCGAGGTACGGCGATATGGGCCCTGATAGGTGATTGATTCAGAATTGGTTTCAATCAAAGCTGACAGGAGAGCACCTTCAGGTTCGTTGAGTGCGGACGAACCCAAATAATCGCTGGTTTAACCCAGCGCAAACGACGAGAACAGGAGAGACAATTAGTATGAATAACAAGAAGATGATTCTTTTGGCCGTCGTAGTAATGGCGAGCCTGATTGCCCCGACTCTTATCACCCGCACGGCATCGGCCAGTTCGATCACCACCGGGTCGTGGACGCTCTACCCACCGCAAGCAACCATCGCCACGACGGCGATCCAGCAACCAATTAACACCGACGGCTCAAGTAGCTGGCCAGGCGCGAGAGGAGTGATTCCGGTGAAGTTCTCTCTCTCGACGGCCCCCGGACCGGTTGTCTTCCAATCTATCTTTTCGGATGGCTTTGATCCGACCTTTCCCGGCACGAACGATTATTCCTTTTTGACCTTCATCCCAAGCTCATCCCTAACATTCAGTCAGATCACCACCTTGAAGGCGAACTACAACTTCACGATGGGAAACTGTGGCGTGGGGTCGCTTCGGTGGGAAGTCACTGTCGACATTGGCAACGACGGCATTTCGGCAAACGACGGAAGTGTCTTCATATACTATGGAGCCTACCCCAACTTCACCGACTGCCAGGGCGGCAATTCGCAAAGCGGGGTAAATATGATTGGGCAGCCCGACCTGCGCTATGACACCTCGCAGGTCGGCGGGATGTTTTACGACAATTATGCCCATGCGCTGACCCTCGTTGGAACGCTGCCAGTAGTCGGGGCTGCACTCGTCCTAGACTCTGCTTTTCTTGGAGATCAAAAGCTTAATTTTAGTAATGTGATGGTGAACGACAACACCTTCGTGCCCCTAAGCGGGCCGCCCGCGCAGACGTGCAGCCTGCCGCCTGCCATGATCCAGGTGACGAAGATCTCTCCTGCAACCATGGCGGTGAGCGAGGTTGCAAGCATCCAGCCATTTGACAACGACTCAGTTTTCCGAGTCGTGGATTGCAAGTACATGTACAACCTGGATGTCCGATCGTTAACCGGTGCGGGTACTTACAAGGTCGAGGCGGTTTTGGGAAGCAGTGCTGCGCTGGGTCCGGCGTACTTCTCTTTGAGGTAGCGCGCTTACGAAAGGTGAGCCACCAGGCGGTTCGACCGCTTTGAGGGAATTAGATCGGAGGTCGCCCCTTCCAGGCGGACAGGTCGGAGCTGGGAACGCAGCACTGGAGTGGCGGGGTTGAGCCACGGCTTTGGCCGGACTCACCCGTCGCTACGCAACGAAGTCGTAGAAAGGCCAGATCGATTCTGTCGGCCAGAAGGAGCGCCGCGACGAACTGCCCGAGGGGAAAATCGGTAAAGCGAGGTTGTCCTTGAACTGCTGAACAGTACCCAGACCAGTCGTATGCGCAGCGAGCACGCAAACATTGAGTCGCGGCCAATCCCCTCGGCCGCCTCATCGCTTTGTTTGCTAGCTTGTTTCCTACGTCTCACTTCGAAACTGTCTGAGTCCAGTTCCGGGCGAGTTTGAAATCAAAAAGGGCCACCAAGGCGACCCTTCTTTGAGGTGATTGGTGGAGCTGAGGGGATTCGAACCCCTGGCCTCGTGAATGCGAGCCACGCGCTCTGCCAACTGAGCTACAGCCCCATATTGATGAGTTGAAATGGTACGCAATCAAGTTTCACCCTGTCAAGGAATCGCACCGGCGACCGGCCTCACGATCGCGTCTTTGGACTCCCTCTTCCAGATTCGAATTGCTCACCACACATCAACCCGCTAAGAACCGCACGCCTCATCGGAGACGACAGTTGTTCTGCCATTCTTTTTTTGTTATGTTGAAAATTTGCGGCCACACCAAAATACCTGCCAATGGGAGGCCTGGCTAACTTTCGCCGTGTGCGAACACTTGCGATCGAGATTGTGCGTTAACCAGGGAGTCGGCCAGCAGGGGAAAGACCAGTGAGGGGAACCGAAAGAATGAGCGCAGAACAAGTGGGAGAGATTGCTTACAGGCCGTTGGCGGACGCGCCCGGGACAGTCGAGATCGAGAAACAACTCGACTGGTACAGGCTGATTCATCTCGGCCGGTTGCTTGACGACAAAGCTAGGAACTATCTGAGGCAGGCTAAGGGCTGGTCTTATCATGCTTCCCACGCGGGTCACGATGGTATTCAGATCGCCGTCGGCGCCGCGTTCCGGCCTAACAAAGATTACTTATTCCCGTATTACCGCGATATGCTCACGTGCCTCGCCGCGGGAATAACTCCGTGCGAAATCATTTTGAACGGTCTGTCAAAGGCAACCGACGTTGCTTCAGGCGGCCGTCACATGAGCAACCACTTTGCGAAGATCTCGATCGGCATTTGGAACGTCTCGTCGGCTACGGGCAATCACGCACAGCACGCGGCCGGGCTGGGACGCGCCGTCAAGTATTACGATGCCGACTCGATAGTGTTTTCCAGTCAGGGTGAATCGGCCTGCTCGGAAGGTTACGTCTTCGAAGCGCTGAACGGCGCGAGCCGCGAGCGACTGCCGGTGATTTTTGTTGTGCAAAACAACGGCTACGGCATATCGGTGCCTGTCGCCGAGCAGACCGCCAACCCTATCGTGTCCGAGAATTTCCGCGGGCTTCGCAATCTGACAATCATCAACTGCGACGGCACTAATCCGTTCGACTCGGTGAAGGCCATACGCCGCGCTACCGATACCGTTCACAACGGCGACGGGCCCGTGCTCGTACACGCGTTTTGCGAACGCATCAACGCTCACTCGAATTCTGATCGCCACGAGTCATATAGAAGCGAAGAAGAACTTGCCGAGATGCGAACTTACGATCCATATGAACGGCTCCGACTGCATCTGCTCAACGTTGAAGACGTGGAAGAGTTGACGCTGCTCGCGATCGAGGAGGAGAACAAGAGTCAAGTCGCCGAGGCTGCCGAAAAGGCGGAGGCGGCTCCCGATCCCGACCCGAAGACAGCAACTATGTTTGTCCTTCCTGGAGAGTCGGA
>WNFR01000453.1_pt1 | contig 41305 bp, 32 predicted proteins | sample 5400221 | NCBI WGS metagenome assembly WNFR01 (sample SAMN13153357, study PRJNA577476) | soil metagenome | isolation source: 40 cm soil under Madrone tree | place: USA:California | collected 2016-06-14 | reverse complement strand
AGGTGTTAACAGGTCTGCAGACGGGGGCGGATTTCTCGAAGACGGTTGCAATCACGTTTGACGATGGCTATCGGGATTTTTACACCGATGCGCTGCCAGTCCTGAAGCAATGTGGGTTTACCGCCACGCTTTTCCTTGCAACTGACCGAATCCGAAATACACCGGCGCGAATCGAAGGGGCCGACTATTTGACTTGGAGCGATGTGCGCGAATTGCACGCCGAGGGAATTTACTTTGGCTCTCACACAGTGACTCATCCCGATCTACGTTCACTCGGGCCCGATCAACTCGAATATGAGCTCGGGCGTTCTAAGGAAATCATTGAGGATTCCCTTGGAATGGCCATTGAATCGTTCTCGCATACGTTCGGGTTTCCGGAAGAAGACAAGGACTACGCGCGATACCTCGCAGACATCCTCTGCAATCTTGGCTATGAACACGGTGTCTCGACAATTCTCGGGCGGGCCAGTCGGAAGAGTAATCGATTCTTTTTGCCGCGTCTTCCCGTAAACAGCTTCGATGACCACTCGCTCTTCCGTGCTAAGCTCCAAGGTGGTTACGATTGGTTGCACTGGCCTCAACTACTCAAGAAAATGGTATTGCACAGGGTCCATTCTGCAGCGGCCTGGCACAAATGAGCGAACCGCGAGAACCAGCTGAGAATCTGGGCAAAAAGGGCCCCTGCAGGCGAAATATCTATCCCGGCCGGAACTCAGCGTTAAGCATGGTCCGAGACAACATCATCGCATAAGGTATGGCAAATACTCTAAACTACGTTCTGATAACGCCGGCACGGAACGAGGCGGCTTTTATCGAGCAGACGATTGAGTCGGTGGTAGCACAAATGGCACGCCCAGCGAAATGGGTGATCGTCAGCGACGGCTCAACTGACGGGACTGACGAGATCGTTAAGCGGTACGCCAGCCATGAATGGATCGAGCTAGTCCGGATGCCCGAGCGAAGAGAGCGCCATTTCGCAGGCAAGGTGCATGCCTTCAACGCCGGCTACGCCAGACTGGAAGGGCTGGAGTATCAAGCGATCGGCAGCTTGGACGCTGACATCTCGTTTGGGGAAGACTACTTTTCGTTCCTGCTGGGAAAGCTGGCGGAGGATCCCGCCCTAGGGGTTGTGGGCACGCCCTTCGAGGACGGATTCAATCGGACCTATAACTACGACTTTGTGGGTATCGAACATGTTTCCGGCGCGTGCCAGTTGTTTCGCCGCAAATGCTTCGAGGAGATCGGCGGCTACGTCCCGGTGAAGGACGGTGGTGTGGATCACATTGCCGTCATGACCGCCCGAATGAAGGGTTGGAAGACACGGACCTTTATTGACAGAGTCTGCGTACATCATCGGGAAATGGGGACGGCTCAGCACGGCATGATGGCGGCCAGGTTCCGAGCGGGCTTGAAGGATTATGCATTTGGATCCCATCCGGTGTGGGAATTGCTCAGGGTGGCCTATCAAACAACCCGAAGGCCTTTTCTTGCGGGAGGACTGGCCTTAGGAGCCGGCTACTTCTGGGCGTTGGTGTGCCGCAAGGAGCGGCCCATCCCTCGCCAAATGGTGGCGTTCCGGCGGCGCGAGCAGATGCAACGTCTGAGGAACCTCCTCACTGGACGTTTGCTTGTCCGGTAGAACTGCCACACGAATTGCGCATTCGGAGCCGGCGGGAAGGTTGCGGCAGCCCAGAATTATGACATGGGGATACGGCAGGGCACGGCTTCGAGCAAGCACGCAAGTCGCTAAGCCTAAAGGGTGTTAGCATGGAAACTGAGTCGAAACGCGTGAAACCGTGTACCCCGTATTCCTGTAATGTGGCGGCGAGGAGCGAGCTTTCTGAGCCGGAGGAGACGAATCCCCGGCCCTCAAGAAGCAGGACGGTTTTTTCATCTGCGTGGTGTGGAGAGATACCACGGCGCGGGCTCCTGGTCATTAACGCCGACGATTGGGGCCGGGATCGTGAGACGACCGAGCGAACCCTGGAATGCGTTCGTCGTGGAGTTGTTTCTTCTGTGAGCGCAATGGTCTTCATGCAGGATTCCGAACGGGCCGCGGGGACGGCCCGGGAACAGGATATCGACGCTGGCTTACATTTGAACTTTACTACTTCGTTCTCGGGAGCGAACTGCCCCGCCCGGCTCGCCCAACATCAACAAAGAATTGCCCGATGTCTTAGGCGCTATCGCCTTGCCCAAGCCCTGTTTCACCCAACGCTGATACGCTCGTTCGAATATGTGGTTTCCGCGCAGCTTGAAGAGTTCTGTCGGCTCTATGGAAGAACGCCGGAGCGGTTCGACGGCCATCACCACATGCACCTTTGCGCGAACGTTCTCTGGGGCCGCTTGCTGCCACCTGTGACAGTCGTTCGGCGAAACTTTTCCTTCGAGCCAGGGGAAAAGAGTTTCGCCAACCGCCTCTATCGTCGGGCGATTGACCGTATCTTGGCGCGAAGGCATCGTCTCACTGATTTCTTTTTTTCACTGGCACCACTCGATCCGCCGGCTCGCCTGCAAGGAATCTTCGGCTTGGCACGGCAGTTTGCAGTGGAAGTGGAGACACACCCTGCCAATCCTGACGAATATCGGTTCTTGTCTAGCTCTGAAATTTGCGGGTTGGCCGGAGATGTTCGCATCGCCCGTGGTTTTGCCTTTTGATCCAATCTGATTGATTTTCACCTTAAGGTATGTTTGCGGAGACCAAGCCTGGTAAGGAGAAAGTTATGGATATAGGCCGAAAGCATATCAGTGTTTGTATCTGTACCTACAGACGGCCGCAATTACTGCAGCGACTATTACATGAGGTTGTGAACCAGGAAACCAACGGGCTGTTCACCTATTCGGTGGTGGTTGTCGATAATGATTCGATGCGATCTGGGGAGAGCGTGGTCTCGCAGTTCGCTTCCGAATCGAATATTCCATTCATGTATTGTGTAGAGCCTCGCCAAAATATCTCTCTTGCACGAAACGAGGCCATCTCGCACGCCACGGGCGATTACGTAGCTTTCATTGACGACGATGAGTTTCCTGAAAAAAGCTGGCTGTTGCTCCTGTTCAAGGCCTGCAACGAGTATGGAGTGGACGGCGTCCTCGGACCGGTTAAGCGACACTTCGATCAAGAGCCCCCAAAATGGATCGTCAAGGGAAATTTCTATGAGCGCGTCGTGTATCCTACCGGCACGGTTCTGGATAAGGAGCAAGGACGCACTGGCAACGTAATACTGAATAGGCGAATCTTCGAAGGTTTGGAACAGCCCTTCCGGCCCGAATTTCGCGGAGGGGGCGATAAGGAATTCTTCCGCCGCATGATCGAAGCGGGTTATAAGTTCATTTGGAGCGCGGACGCCGTAGCATACGAAGTGGTGCCACCGGTCCGCTGGAAACGGACATTCCTCCTCAAGAGAGCACTTTTCCGAGGAGCTCTTGTCCCGCTGCACGCGACTTTCGGACCGCGTAATGTCGTAAAATCCCTCATTGCCGTTCCCACATACAGCCTCATGCTCCCTTTCGCGCTTCTCTTTGGACAACACTGGTTCATGAAGTTCTTGGTGAAACTCTGCGACCATTTGGGAATGCTTTTTGCTCTTGTGGGAATTAGGCCCATGCGGCAGCCGTACGTCACTGAATAAGGAAGAGGCAAGAACTAAAATGGATTACGACACCTATATCATCGGGCCGGATGACCGAATTCTGGTGACTGGAGCTGCCGGATTCATTGGCCAGCGGGTGGTTCGGCAATTGCTCGATTACGGATTCCGCAGGGTGCGCTGCCTGGTCAGACCTTCAGCTGATGCCGCCGGGGTTAACAGTCTTTCTGCCCTTTGCCGCGACAGCGCGCAAGTGGAGATCATTAGGGGCAATCTTCTGCGGCGAGAAGATTGTGTCGCAGCTGCCAAAGATGCGACGATTATCTTTCACCTGGCAGCCGGTCGAGGCGAGAAGTCCTTCCCGGACGCTTTTGTGAATTCGGTTGTCACCACGCGCAATCTGCTTGAGGCCAGCGCGCACTGCGCGTCTCTGAAGCGGTTTGTGAACGTAAGCTCTTTCGCAGTTTATTCCAACAGGAAAAAGCCAGTAGGCCGACTGCTAGACGAGCGGTGCCCGCTGGAGGAGCACCCGGAGCTGCGCGGAGAGGCCTACTGCTTCGCCAAGGTGAAGCAGGACGAAATCGTCAGGGAGTATGGTGAGCGATTGGGCATCGCCTTTGTCATCGTCAGACCTGGCTATGTCTACGGTCCTGGAAACGAACCGATTTGCGGACGAGTGGGGACTAACACGTTTGGCGTTTTTCTCCATTTGGGCGGTTCCAACAAGGTACCCTTCACGTATGTGGACAATTGCGCGGTGGCGATTGCATTGGCGGGGCTCAAGAAAGGGGTTGAGGGCGAGGTTTTCAACGTGGTGGATGACGATCTGCCCTCAAGCCGAAGTTTCTTGCGCCTTTACAAACGGCACGTGAGAGAATTTCGGTCTGTGTACGTTCCGCATTTCATGAGCTATCTGCTTTGCTATCTGTGGGAACGATACTCAGCGTGGTCGCAGGAGCAGTTGCCGCCTGCCTTCAACCGGGCAAGATGGCATGCAAACTGGAAGAGGACTTATTACAGTAATGCCAAATTAAAGTCGCGCTTGGGTTGGGCGCCCACGATAAAGACAGCGGAGGGCTTGAGACGTTACTTCGAAGCGTGCCGCAATCGAGGTCAGCATGCTTAAGGTAGCCATCGTGGGGTGCGGCAAGATTGCCGACGATCACGCTTCGCAGATTAAGAGAATCGCAGGCTGCGAAATCGTAGGCGTATGTGACGCGGAACCCCTGATGGCCCGTCAGTTTCACGAGAGGTTCCGGGTGCGTAGGTACTTCAGCGACCTCCAGGAGCTCCTCCGCGAGGCGAGGCCGGACGTCGTTCACGTCTGTACGCCGCCGCAAAGCCATTTCGAGATTGCCAAGCTTTGCATGGAGGCGAGCTGCCACGTCTACGTGGAGAAGCCTTTCGCGCTTTGCCTCGATGAGGCTCGAACACTGATTGCATTGGCCATCGGAAAAGGCCTCAAGATAACCGCCGGACACGATGATCAATTCCGCCACGCAGCGCGGCGCATGCGGGCTCTTGTGCGGGACGGTTTTCTAGGCACTGGGCCGGTACACATGGAGAGTTACTACTGCTATGAACTGGGAGGATCCAGTTACGCCAAGGTGCTTCTGGGTGACAAGCACCATTGGGCTCGCAAGCTACCCGGAAAGCTGCTGCACAATATCATCAGCCATGGCATCGCCAGGATCGCGGAGTTCCTGCCCGGTGACTCTCCCCAGGTGATTGCTTGCGGGTTCACCAGCCCGGCTCTTAAGAGCAGGGGCGAAAGCGAAATCATCGATGAACTTAGAGTTATCGTCTGCGACGAAGAACGCGCCACCGCCTATTTTACTTTTTCGTCGCAGATGCGGCCTGCTCTCCATCAATTCCGCCTCTATGGAGAGAAGAACGGCCTGATTCTGGATCAGGATCAGGAGACCCTCATCAGGCTTCGCGGGAAGAGGTATGTCAGCTACGCTGAGAAATTTATCCCTCCTATTAGCTTCGCCAGGCAATACCTCGGAAATCTCCGCGGGAACCTAGCGAAGTTTCTGGCAAGGGACTTCCACATGAAGTCTGGCATGAAAGTCTTGATCGAGTCCTTCTACCGATCGATCGTTGAGGGCACTCCGCTGCCGATTTCATACCGTGAGATTCTTCTGACGGCCAGAATTATGGACGAGATCTTCGCTCAACTCAATGCGAGGAGCTCGCAGGACCACTCGTACCACGCGTCGCTGCGTGCGGCTGTGTCCGACTGAGAGTCAAAATGCACCACGGTGGGCCAATGACTCCGCGAACGTCATCTTACAATCAAGGAGGTCCACAAGGGACCGTGCCATTACTCGGAACGAACAGCGTCCAAGGGATGGGGGAAAGTATTGGCGAGATCTACATCAAGGGGAAGTGGGTTAAAGTTCCTGTGATGGACGTTGACGGCAAAACTATTGCCGTCAGAGGAAATTGGCTGAAGACAGCTGTTGTACGCAGTGAGGAGTGGCTGGAAACTGAAGTTGAAAATCCCGCCCGCTGCGTGACGGAATTGAAGAGGCAACGACCGAACGGGAAGCGCGCCGATATCTTTACCTTCGTCCAAAAGCTTCCCGCAACGCTCCCGAAATATCAGTATCCCGTGGAGTGGGAAAGCGTTGCTGCCATCCACCTCGTCACCTTTAAGGAATGGTGGGAGAGTCTACCACAAGCGACAAGGAAAAACGTGCGGAGAGCAGAGAAACGAGGAGTCGTCGTTAGAGTCCGGAAATTTGATAGCGACCTAGTTAAAGAATTGACTGAACTGAATAATGACTCCCCGGTGCGACAAAGAGTCCGTAACGTCGAATACGGGAAGTCCTATGATCAGACAAAAAAAGACTACTCGTCTTTCCTCGATCGGAGCGACCTGATTTGTGCGTATTTCGGAAGTGAATTGATAGGGTTTTTGAAGATCGTGTACCGGGGAGGGGTCGCCTCAATACTGAACTTCATCCCCAAAACAAGCCATGATGATAAAAGACCCGCCAATGCCCTGATAGCGAAGGCAGTTGAGCTCAGCGCGGCAAGAGGTGTGTCATACGTGACATATGGGTTGTTCAACTATGGAAACAAGCACGAAAGCCCTTTGCGGGAGTTCAAGATTCGAAACGGATTTGATGAAATACTAGTTCCGAGGTTCTATGTGCCCTTGACGACCTGGGGTGCGCTTTGCATGAAATTGAAACTGCATCGTGGGGCTCTCGGAATCCTGCCTCACAAGGTGATCGCCCTAGGCGTCGCCGCTCGTGCAAAATGGCAAAGTGTAAAAGGTTTGTCTAGGCCGGTGTAGCTCAATGACAGAGCGGCCGAATTGTATTCGGCAGATGGGGAGTTCAAATCCCCCCGCCGGCTCCAACTTAACCCTGTAGTGAGCAACCAGTTGTGCGGTCTCGCCGCTGAGATGAGACCTCTCCCCCATCATAGTGCTTTGTTCTGTAGTACCATGATCCTTTCAGTCTGAACCGAACTAAATATGCCAGGAATCGTCGGTCTTATAACGAAGCAGCCGCGTGAATGGGCCGAGCCGCAGCTGCAGCGGATGGTCCAGTGCCATCGCCACGAGTCTTTCTACCAGACAGGAACGTGGATCGACGAGTCTTTGGGCGTCTACGTGGGATGGGCAGCGCGTGCGGGTTCCTTTTCTGATGGAATGCCTCTGGCGAGCGAACAAGGGAATGCCATCCTGGTTTTCTCCGGGGAAGACCATCCTGAGCACGGCACGCCCGCCAGGCTGAAAGAGCGAGGCCATGCGGCCGAGCCTGACGGGCCGGGGTATCTTATCCACCTCTACGAGGAAGACCCCACCTTTCCGGCCGGTCTGAACGGATGGTTTCACGGGCTCATCGCCGATCGGACGCGCGGGACGGCCATCCTCTTCAATGACCGCTTCGGCATGCACCGGCTCTATTATCACGAATCCAAGGATGCGTTCTATTTTGCCGCGGAGGCCAAGGCCATCCTCTCTGTCCGCCCGGAGCTTCGGAGGATAAACCCACAGGGACTGGGAGAATGGATTGAGTGCGGATGCGTCCTGGAAAATCGGACGCTCTTTGAAAACTTGCACGTCCTACCCGCAGCCTCCACTTGGGCATTTCGCAACGGTTCCGCGGAGCGGAAAGCCAGTTATTTTCAACCCCGCGAATGGGAAGAACAGGAGACTCTGTCGCCTGAGGATTTCCACCGGGAAATCCGCGATGTTTTTTCGCGTAATCTGCCCCGCCACTTCAACGGGCGCGAGCGCGTGGGGATATCGTTGACCGGAGGATTGGATACGCGGATGATCATGGCGTGGCACAAGCCTGCGCCAGGCTCTCTACCTTGTTATACGTTCGGCGGAACGTACCGCGAGTGCCGCGACGTGATCGTGGCCCGGCAGGTGGCCCGCGCTTGCGGCCAGCCGCATGAAGTGATCCGCTGCGGTACGGAGTTCATCTCCCGCTTTCCCTATTATGCCGAGCGGACAGTCTACCTGACGGACGGCTGCGCGGATGTGAGTTGCTCGCCAGTCCTCTACGGCTGCCAGAAGGCGCGGGAGATTGCTCCCGTAAGGATGACCGGTAACTATGGTGACCAGGTCTTGCGCGGGCTGCGGGCGTTCAAACCGATGGCTTCTGCCCCGGGACTTTTCGCTTCGGACTTGCTTCCTCACCTCGCCGCAGCGCGCCAGACTTACTCCCGAATCGTGGATACCCATCCGCTTGCGTTCGCGGCCTTCCGGCAGGCGCCGTGGCACCATTATGGCCTCTTGGCCCTCGAGCAAACTCAGCTCACCATGCGGTCTCCGTACCTCGATAATGACGTGGTGCGGACCGTCTTCCGTGCTCCGGGGACCGTGGCTAGGAACAATGACCTCCGCATCCGGTTGATTGGCGACGGGAGTATGGCCTTGCGGAAGATTCGGACAGACATGGGCTTCGCCGGCCGAGGCGAACGATTCCCGGGTTCTATTCTTCGACACTACCAAACTTTCACCTTCAAGGCGGATTACGCCTACAATCACGGGATGCCGCAGTGGATGGCCCAGATCGATCACCTTCTTGCACCGCTCCACCTGGAACGCCTTTTTCTGGGCCGGCATAAGTACAACCATTTCCGTGTCTGGTACAGGGATGCCCTCGCCGGTTACCTTCGCGAATTGTTGCTCGATTCGCGCACTCTCTCCCGTCCCTACTGGCAGAAGAAGAAGCTCGAAGCAATGTTACAGCACCACATCAAAGGAGACCGGAATTACACCAACGAGATCCACAGGGTGCTCTCACTGGAACTCGCGCACCGACTGTTTCTTGACCCGAGATAACCGTGAGAATTGACTGAATGCCTCCAGCTATTGCCTCTATCATCTTCACGATTGGCATTCTTGGTCTCTTCTACCTTAATCGGGACAAGAGTGTTCGAATGTCCAAGGCGCTTTGGATTCCGGCCGTCTGGCTGTTCCTGATCAGTTCGCGCCCGGTTTCTTTATGGCTTGGAATGGCAACGAACATCGAGGGAGTCAATGCAACCGCGGCTTATGTGGAAGGAAACTCAACCGAGGCCTATGTGGAAGGAAGCCCGTTTGACCGGAATGTGTTTGTCTTTCTGTTGTTGGCAGCTCTGGTGGTGCTCGTCGCAAGAAGTGGCAGGGTAGGGCCACTGCTGCGAAAAAACGTTCCGATCTTGCTGTATTTTGGGTTTTGTGCGGTCAGCATTGTCTGGTCGGATTTTCCTTTCGTTGCCTTTAAGCGATTTACCAAAGCAATCGGCGATCTGGGAATGGTACTTATCATCCTGACCGAATCGGACCCGTTGGCCGCCCTGAAGCGCCTCGTGACCCGACTGGGTTTCCTCATCTTTCCGTTGTCGGTCTTGTTCATTAAGTACTATCCCCAAATCGGTCGGAGGTTAACGAATAGCTGGACCCTCGAACCAATCGGTGTATCCGTGCAGAAGAACTCACTCGGCTTGGACTGTATGATGTATGGGGTCCTTTTCTTGTGGATGATTGTGCGCGTTTATCGCGAGCGGCAGGATCCCGACCGGCGCCGTCGCCTGCTGGCCTACGGAACGATTGTCACGATGATTATATGGCTGCTCAGTCAGTGCAACTCCACGACCTCCATAACCGGGCTGGTCTCAGCCGGGGGAGTGATGTGGCTTGCAAGCCGCCCTTCGCGGAAACCCGCTGTTGTGCATTTGCTTGTTATCGCTGTGCTCGGCATGGCTGTAACTGCCCTGTTTTTCGATCCCGGAGGAGGTATGGTCGGGGCTTTGGGAAAGGACCCGACGCTTACCGGACGGACGCAGATCTGGAAGTTGGTCTTGGGCTTGCATACAAATCCGTTGGTAGGGACGGGCTTCGAGAGTTTTTGGCTCGGGCCGCGACTGGAAAAAATGCGGACGGCTTTGCCGAATTTCCCCGTCAACGAGGCGCACAATGGCTACCTCGAGGTCTATTTGAATCTGGGGTGGGCAGGGATTTGCTTCATCGTTCTTTTGCTGGTGACTGGATATAAGAGGGTCATTTCCGGCATTCGTCGAAACCCGGAAAAGTTCTCGTTGTTTCTTGGATTTTTTCTCTGCACGCTATTCTATTCCTTTACTGAGGCGGCCTTCAGATTGATGGCCGTCAGCTGGGTCTTCCTGCTCCTTGTCATCGTCGCGGGCTCGCAAGCCATGCCTTTCGGAGGCAGCCCTCCCGGGCTGGCTCACGCCGGCGAGATCGCGACCGACGAGAAGCCGGCGTATGCCACCCAGGTGATAGCCTAGTCACCCACTGAGCAAGCGAAATAGATTCTGAAATAGGTTCCATTCGCGCTCGCTGGCTCGACAGCGAGCGAAGGCTGCGAAATAACTAGGAGAACCCGTGAGTCGTTTACGCGTTTTGGTGTTAGGACCAGACTGTAATCCGGAGGAAGCTAGCATTCCTTTTGTTACTTATTCTCATGCGGCAGCGCTCGCCCAACTCCATGAGGTGACCTTAGTAGCTCGAGAGTCCGTTGAGAACGCTCTGCGCCGTGCAAACGCGCTGTTTCGCGCCATTGAGATAGTCCGGATGCCACTGCTCGACCGCATCTTTGCTTGGACTTTTCGCAGGATCTTCAAACGCAACTACGACACTCAGGTGTTGACCGCTTTCCGCTATCCGTTTTCTCTCGCATTTGAATGGCGCGCCTGGCGGCAGTTGCGGCGCCGTATCTTCGCAGGCGAGTTCGATGTCGTTCTGCGCATAGCACCATTAACAGCGGTGTTGCCGAGTGCTTTCGCCTTCTTTCTGCGCAAGGGACCTATACCCTTCGTGATTGGGCCGCTCAATGGCGGCTTGCCCTGGCCGCCCGGTTTCACCCAACTTGACAACCAGAGGCAATGGATCTCTGGCTTAAGGAATGCGTACCGATACCTGCCTTTTGCCCGGTCTACGTATCGCAACTCCGCAGCTATCATTGTCGCTTCCTCCCAAACGTATGCCGAGTTTGCAGCATACCGCGACAAAGTTTTCTTTGTCCCGGAAAACGGCGTGAGCCTTTCCCTGTGTTCCCGGGCGGCGCCCGCTTCGGAGCACAGCGGCAAACTTCAGTTGATTTTCGTTGGTGGATTGGTGCCGCGCAAGGCTTGTGACCTCGGGTTGCGCGCAGCCGCTGCCCTTCTGCGGAGCGATTTGGCCCTCTTCACCATCCTAGGCGATGGCCCGGAACGGAACCGCCTCGAGCAGCTTGCGAGATCTCTTGGGATAGAGAGGGCTGTTTCCTTCTGTGGTTGGCTCAGCCACGCGGAGGTTCTCAGACGGTTACGATCTGCGGACGTGCTGGTGTTTCCGTCGGTTCGCGATTTCGGCGGTGGCGTAGTCTTCGAAGCTCTCGCGACCGGCGCGGTACCCGTGGTTGTGGACTTCGGCGGCCCTGGAGATATCGTTCATAAAGACGTGGGATACAAGGTGCCTCTTACCAATGAGAGCGAAATCGTGTCACAGATAGAAAAGATTCTGACTGATCTCGCAGGAAATCGTGAACTTCTTAATCGCTTACAACAGCAAGGCATGTCCTACGCTCGGGAATGTTTAACTTGGGATGCGAAGGCACAGCGTACAAGTCAAGTCCTGAATTGGGCTGTGGGACGGGGTCCCAAGCCCGACCTTCTTCCGCCAAAGTTGTTACACTTGCAGAGTGCGAGCTGATGTTGAGAACGGCAGCCCACTTCGTCGCAACCGCGTGCGCGCCGGCCTGGCCTAGTTCCGGAGACTGCACTCCAGATCATACGAACCTTTAGGCGACCTACAAGAGAAAGAATGATCCCATTTGACGCCAGCGGCGCTTTTCGCCCTATAGCTGAAGGCAGCGACTTGCGACGCCTCACCGTTCGAGGCGCGGCAGCTACGGTATCCGCTGCGGCGCTGTCGCTCGCGGCCCAGGTGGTCAGTACAATCGTCCTGGCCCGGCTGCTGACGCCCGCCGATTTCGGCTTGGTGGCCATGGTCACCACCTTCAGCCTGCTCCTGGTGAGCTTCGGCCCAAATGGCTTTAATGAGGTTATCATTCAACGCGGCGAAATGGACCGGTTTCAGGCCAGTAATCTTTTCTGGATCAACTGCGCGGTTGGATTGATACTGACGGTCGGGTTTGCCGCGTCGGGGCCACTGCTCGCGCGTCTCTTCCGAAATCCACTCGTTGCGCCCGTCGCAGTCGCGACATCTGTGGCCATCTTCATCTCCGCAGCCGCCACCATACACTCAGCCCTCCTCAAGCGAGCCATGCGATTCGCTGCTGTCTCCGCCAACGACGTTGTCGCCCGTGCGGCAAATACCGCTGTAGCAATCGTTCTGGCCCTGAGAGGGTGGGGATATTGGGCGCTGGTGGCGGGAATCGTCGCACAGGGGCTCAGCACGACTATTGGGGCCTGGTGGCTATGCCGATGGACTCCGAGCTTACCGCGGCGGGGAGTGGGGACGCGCGCGATGTTAAGATTCGCCGCAAGCGTCTATGGCAGGTTCAGCGTGAACTATTTTACGAGAAACTTCGACAATCTTCTGGTTGGCTGGCGATTCAATGCGGCGGCCCTTGGATACTACAAGAAAGCTTATGACCTGTTTGCGCTTACGGCCAGCCAGCTTACTGCGCCGCTCGACAATGTGGCTTTGGCAGCGTTGAGCCGGTTAAATCAAGATCCTGCTCGCTTCAAGCGATATCTCGCCAATTCCCTTGGGATCGTTGCCTTCGTTGGCATGGCAGTTGGCGCCGATCTTACTTTGGTCGGCAAGGATGTGGTACGCCTGGTGCTTGGACCCAATTGGTCGGAATCCGGCAGGATCTTCGAGTTATTCGGACCGGGAATCGGAATCATGCTGCTCTATAGCACCGTTGGCTGGATCCACCTCTCCATCGGGAAGCCGAGGCGCTGGCTTCGCTGGACGCTCGTCGAATCGGCTGCTACCGCTGTGTTGTTTGTTCTGGCGTTGCCGTGGGGCCCAGCAGGCATCGCTGTGGCCTGGAGCGTGTCGTTTTGGATCCTTTCTATTCCCGCCTTCTGGTATGCTGGGCGGTCGATTCAGTTCGGAGGTTCTCAATTAGTGGCTGCCGTATGGAAATACGCCATGGCATCGTTGATCGCTGGCTGGGTAACCGCCATCACGGTTCGGCGTTTGGCATTTTCAGCAATGCCGGCCGGCGCGGGCGCTGCGCTCGAGGAAATCATCGTGATTTCGGCAGTGTTTTTGATTCTTTATCTAGGTGCCGTTATCCTCCTGCATCGGGGTTGCGGGCCTCTCCGCCAGCTCGGGAGCCTCTTGCCGGAGCTCGCTCCGGTGTCGCGAACCCCGACTTCACAGGCGGCAACGAAGGAAAGCTAATGCTAGATTGGTTTTGTAGTCCACGGTCAATCCGGCGCTGCTAGAGAGGAGGGCAAAAGATCTATGTGTGGTATAGCAGGCATCGTCGGCGCTGCACGTGACTGCTCCCAGAACCTTGTGGACATGCTCCAAGCGCAGGCTCACCGGGGTCCGGACGGCTCCCGGTTTGTCGCTTACGAGGGCGGAGCCGCAGGGGCAGTGAGGTTGGCACTAGTGGACCTGAGCGAGCGTGGCCAAATGCCTATGTGGTCTCCGGATGGCAGAGTGGCCATTGTGTTCAATGGGGAGATGTACAACTATGTTGAGGAGCGCCAGCGGCTGGCGTCCCGCGCCTATCCCTTCCGATCCACCACGGATACGGAAGTGATTCTGGCACTCTATCTGGAGCACGGCCTAAGTTTCGTCGACCGAATTCGTGGCATGTTCGCACTTGCCATTCTGGATTGGCGCCAAAGCAGCTCCGGCGGTCGGCCGACGCTGGTGCTGGCCAGAGACCACTTTGGTATCAAGCCGCTGTATGTCGCGTGGCCTCAGGGCCCTCGCGGCCCGCTCGTTTTCGCCTCGGAAATCCGCTCTCTGCTTGCTTCGGGGCTAGTCCCGAGCGAGATCGATACCGAGGCGTTGCAGGACTATTTGGCGATCGGCTTTGTGTTGCAACCTAGGACCATCATAGCCGGGGTCGAGATGTTACAGCCGGGCTCGCTGATTCGGATAACGCCGGCGGGATCGATCGAGCAACGGACGTTCTGGAGCATCCCTCGGGCCCAACCTGTCCGCGAATCCTTCGAGGAGTCGGCGAAGCGCCTGCGGGCCGTCCTCGATGAGAGCGTCGCGCTTCATGCCCTTGCTGACGCTCCGGTCGGCGCTTTCCTCAGCGGAGGCATCGACTCTTCGGGCGTCGTCGGGTTAATGATCAGGGAAAATCCACGCCTAAGGACGTACTCACTGCGTACGACTGACTTCCCGCATCCCGACGAGGCCGATCAAGCCGAGACTTTTGCTCGTTCTCTGGGGTGTGAACACTCCACAGTGGAAGTCAGTGGGCAGGAGGTGCTCGAACTCCTACCGCGGTTCGCAGCGGAGCTCGATCAACCCTCGACGGATGGGCTCAATACTTGGCTCATTTCTAGGTGGGCCGCACGCGACGTGAAAGGAGTGCTGTCGGGGCTAGGCGGGGATGAATGGTTCAGCGGCTATCCGAGCAACCTCAAGATGACGAAACTCGCCTCCGGCTCCGGAAGGCCTCGCGCCTGGATGGGTAGGCTAGCCGGGGCCGTCCGAGCGTTGGCACCCGACACCGATGTGGGGAGAACGCTGGAACACGTAGCTTCTTTGGGCCGCCCATTGAGTACGTGGGTTTACTATCGCCGGATATTCGGGTACGGGTGGGCCGCGCGACTAGTGAAGGGCGGCGGGCTGCAACGGAATGGCTACAGGGAAATCGAGCACAGGCTGGATTCCCTGAATCCGGAGTGGAGTCGCGAGTCGATTCTCGGCCTCGGTTGCCTTCTGGACGTAGACGTGTACATGCGGAGCCAGCTTCTCCGCGATTCAGATGCCGCCAGTATGGCCAGCTCGCTGGAGCTCCGCGTGCCACTCGTGGACCTGAGGGTGGCAGAGTTCTCGCGGTCTTGTGCGGACGATTTCAAGTTGAGCAGCAGAGGATCCAAGCGTACCGAATACGTTAACACCGGCGCCAAGCGAATCCTGATCGAGGCTCTGAAGGACGTCCTACCTGCCAACGTGGCACAAAGGCCGAAGCGTGGCTTCTCCCTCCCCTGCGAACAGTGGCTGAAGACTTCCTTGCAGCCACTCTTGCGGGAGATCTGTTCTCGACGGGCGATGTCTGAGAGGGGCTTGCTGGACCCGGACTTGGCGGTCAAGCTGGCTTTAGAGCCAGCGCAGGCTTGGTCACTGCTGATTTTGGAACTGTGGTGTCAGGCGGTGATCGGCGCACCGGCGCCCAGGGGTAGACACGCAATGGGTACGTTGGTTGGGCAGTGCGAACCATCGGGCTCCGGAATCTCCCTGCGGGCTACTGGGCAGGGACCCAGTGCATGTTCGTCGGAGCGGGGGATGGTGTAGGGCCCGGCCGTGTGCCGGAGATCACTGGATGGACGCCGTAAGGCCGGACGGGGCCGCGGGCCGTTGGGACGTGCCGCCCGTGTAAGGATAAGCGCCTACGTCGGGGTTGGCTCCGGTAAGCGTGACCGTTCCTTGAGAATCCTTGTAGAGATACACAGAATCATTAGTCGAGCAGGGAACAGAACTGCCGAATGTGAGCGTATTGTTTGTGTAATTTATGGAGCTGATCTGTGCTGTGGTCGATGAACCGACACGAATCCAGTCTGCCTGTACCGGCTTATCACTTGGCCCCCATCCTGGCTGAAAGAAATGGGCATCGCCTACGACCAGCGAAGATGTTCCGCACCCTATTAAAACCCTAGTCAGAGCGACACCAGCGTTTCTGGCAGGCGAGCCAGCTTGCAGCGTGCCATCGGTCGGATAATTGGCGAACAGCGGATTCTTGTTGGCGAGTTGAGAATAAGTAGCCTCCTTAATATAATTTGAAGTTCCTCCACTCCAAGTACAACTTGTAGTGCATGTGGTGTTGTAGGCTAAGTCCCCGTTGCTGAAAAACCCTGCCGTTAGGAAATCAAAAGGAGACCAACCGTTGGCCGTAGTGTTATAGCAAATCGTGTTCAGTTCTACGGCGAGACCGGACGCCCAGGTCCCGCAGGCACCACTGGACGCATTTTGAGCTTCGGTAGCGACAGTGTTGTTGTAAGCGTGCCAGTTCGGGGTCGTGTTTGCCCCGTCGGTTTGGTCGCCAGCACCCGCGTAACTTCCATCCAGGCTGTATATAAAGTTGTAACGCGAGACCACAGTATCCGATGTGTTGTTAGCATCTGACCCGTTTGCCCGTGAAAATGAGAACTTGCAGTTTGCCGCATCGTTCGAGCATCGCTTCCAGACATTATTTTCTGTCAAGGAAAAGCTCAAAGATGGCGCATCGCCCCCTTCGGAAAAGAAGAAATCAATGTGCGCTGGCGACTGACTGCAACCTAGAGTCACGTTGCCGTTGTCGTCGTGCGCGTAGTTGTACCGAACGACGTTGAATGACCCGCCCTCTCTGAAATGTTGGGCTCCAGTTCCTTGTAGCTCGTTGTACTCGAAAAGATTGCGCAGTCCGTAGACGAGAATGTTGTTGGTACAAAAAGGAGCCTTCGGATTGTCGATGTTCCAGTTAAGGTCGTTGTGCGCGATGTAATTATCGTTGTTATTCGTATCGACGTATGGCTGGCATCCCGTCCCAGCCACGCCGCCCTGCGACAAATGCACGAACTCGGCTGGATTCGAGCCCCTGCTCGTATTGTACGTGACGTGCAAATGGTTGGTATGGTTTCCGCTTCCGCAGGCTGGCCCTTGGATTCCAGCATTGATGAAGACAAAACAGCCGCCAACCACGAAACTCGGATTGGCCCCTCCCGCCCCGGTCGCTCTCCCGTTATTTGCGCATCCACCGCCCGCATCCGGAGCACCGATGGTAATGTAGTTCGTACTTGTCACATTCACGGTACTCGTGATGGTTACGCTGTCGCCGGGATTGACGGTGAAAGTGATCGGACTGCCAGCAGAGCCACTCACCTTCTGTGTCCAGCCTGCATAAGAACCTGCATAGGCTGTGCAAGTATCCCCCGCAACTGCGGCGTTGGCGCAGGCTTGAACGGTCGTGAAGTTCCCTCCCCCTCCAGACTTCACCGTATAGTTGGTCGCCACCAGCGGAATGGGCCACAGCACCACAGCAGCCAGAAGGCTAGAAATATAGATTGGCAATGTCAAGGTTCGCTGCAGTCGTCCCATAGTAATGCTCCGTTCCTCTTTACATCTGTGCGGGAAGTTCCTGCATTGCAGGAACTCCCGGATTTGTATTCGTTATCCCCGCAAAGGGCATGGTGTTGTTCAGCACATTCTCGCAGGGAGGTGGTCGCTGTGGTAATGGCGTTAAAAATGAATGAGGCCAACAGCGGTGACTTCATCGCTCGCTTTAGTCCTCCCCCTGCGAAAGCTACAGACATTCTAATGCGTACGCAAAGCGCTCCGCAATTGGCACAAAGTACAGACTTGTAACAGGTTAACAACACTGGCCCAAAGTACAGGACGAATATTGACGAGCAAGGACGAGGCACTCAATGTCTCTCGGTTAGAACTGAGTCACTGGCCCTGATCTAGTAGCCTACGGCTGAGTGCGAAGCCGCTCGCGACATAAAGGCGCCCGAGGCAACAGCGGGTAACCATGGGCACTCCACCCAGTTCGAACGGCTGCGCTGAGAAAAGCACTGCAAGACCAAGGAAGGCCGCCAACACGCAGATCAAGAGGCCGAGTTCCGTTACATTAATGAGCAGGTGAAGGCCGTATGGCGAGGGAAGGACCCGGTGATCTCCTGGGACGTGAAGAAGGAAGAAGGGGTTGGTGGGCCTTTAAAAATGCGGGTCGCACGTGGAGGCCGAAAGGGAAGCCGCAGGAAGTCGCCTCGAAGGATTCCTGAGCTTAGCCCGAGGGAAGGCGCTTCACTATGGGGTCTACGCCAGTGCACTGAACCGGCCGGACGTCAATGGGGGGTCACGAATGATACGGTGGAGTTCGCGGTGGAGAGCATTCGGCAACGGTGGAAACTGGACGGCGCACAACCTATCCGATCGTTCGGCGCCAATTGGTCTGTGCCGACGCGGAGGGCAGCAACGGCTCCGTGCGTAGAAGGTTCATCTGCAGCACTTGGCGGATCAGACTTCCGATACCGATCACGGTTTGTGGCTAGCCGCCCGGCACCAGCAAGTGGAACAAGGTCGAGCACTGGCTCTTTTCGCTTATCAGCCTGAACTGGAGGTGCCAGCAGCTGTTCAACCACGAAACGATCATCAAGTTCAAAGCCGTGTTCGATCGAAGGAGTACGAAATCAAAGTGTCGAACGAAGAACTCGAGGCGTTATGGCTGCGACGGCACCGATTTCGTCCCGGCTGGAACTATACAATCGTGTCCCACGACTGCAAGTAAAACTTACTGATTTTTTTCATAAAATCATTTAACTTTCGCTTATCATGAGATTGTTCACCTCGGTTCACATGCCGGTGTTTGACGCGCGGGACACGTTCGATTGCAGTTCTGTTGACCCTCGGGCAAATACGGGGAGAATCATTGTTTCCGAGGAGGATTCTCTGGTCAAAGCACTGGCGGTTTCGCAGGAGTTTCATCGAGACGCCCAACCGAAATCTACACGGGCCGTAGGTGAAAGGATTGCACCTTGAAGATCAGCGTTTTTGGATTGGGCTACGTCGGAACGGTGTCTGCCGGGTGCCTGGCGCAGGACGGCCACGAGGTCATCGGCGTCGATCCCATCCGCACCAAGGTCGACCTGATAAATGCTGGTCAACCTCCCATCATTGAGGTCGAGATCGGAGAAATCATTGCCGCGGCTGTCAGATCCGGTCGACTCCGAGCTACGGACAACCAGGACGAAGCGATTTGCCAAACGGACCTGTCATTCGTCTGTGTTGGTACTCCAAGCCAAATCAACGGCAATCTAGATTTGACGTACATCCGACGTGTTTGTGAACTGATCGGCAGGGCCATCAAGAATAAACCGGCCCGTCACACGATTGTCATACGCAGCACGATTTTGCCCGGCACGATGCGTCAGATCGTTGTTCCCACTTTAGAGGAATACTCTGGGAAGAAAGCGGGAGTTGACTTTGGCGTTTGCAATAACCCTGAGTTTCTGAGGGAAGGCTCGGCGGTAAAGGACTTCAATTCTCCTCCGAAGACGGTGATTGGACAGTTGGATCACGCCAGCGGCGAGCTGCTGGCTGCGTTGTACGCGAAGCTGGAAGCACCCTTCATTCGCACAGATCTGGAAACTTCGGAGATGATCAAGTACGTCGATAATAGCTGGCATGCGCTCAAGATCGGTTTTGCGAATGAGATCGGGAATCTTTGTAAGTCCTTTTCCATTGATGGGCATGAGGTCATGAAGATCTTCTGTCAAGACAAGAAACTCAACATCTCTCCCGCGTATCTTACGCCCGGTTTTGCCTTCGGCGGTTCGTGTTTGCCGAAGGATTTGCGTGCTTTGGCGTATAAAGCTAAAACGCACGATCTGCAGTTACCGATCCTGAGTGCAATCCTGCCGAGCAACGCATTGCAAGTTGCCAGGGGCTTGCAACTCATAACCGAAAACGGACGCAAACGGATCGGTGTGCTGGGGTTCAGTTTCAAGGCAGGAACAGATGATCTACGAGAGAGCCCGATGATCGAAGTGATCGAGCACCTCATCGGCAAAGGCTACGATCTGCGCATTTTTGACAAGAGCGTGAATATGGCAAGTCTGGTTGGCGCGAATCGGGACTTCATCCTCAACCGCATTCCACACATTTCCCGCCTCATGGTCAACGACATAGATAGCGTTCTCGATCACGCCCAAACTGTTGTGATTGGTAATAGGGATCCGGAGTTTCATGGCGTCCTCGAGCGCTTGCACGACGGTCAGCATCTAGTAGACTTCGTTCGGATTACAGATCGCAGGAGCGAAAATGGAAAGTACGACGGTATCTGTTGGTAAGAGAACTGGCGTTGAAGGCGCTCGTCTAATTTCGAAGGATCAGATTTCTGAATCCATTGGTCGGCTCTCCGACTGGCTGGAGAAGAATGACTATCGCGGCTATGATACTTTTGATGGCTTAAGTGCGAAGTATCTTCGCCCACTGACCTTCGAAACTAAGTTTCTGCGAACGGTGCTCCAACAGGGGGTCCGTCGGTTTCCTATCAACGTTAGACCAGTTTTGGGGATTTCCAAGAATCGTTCCACTAAGGGGATGGGCTATCTGGTCAAAGGGTTCATCCGCCTGCAACAGGCCACCGGCGATAAGTCCTGGGGGGATAGGGCGGAGTCTGCATTGCAATGGCTGGTTGACAACCAATCCAAAGGGTACTCCGGAGCATGCTGGGGCAATCATTTCGATTATCAATCAAGGGGTTTTTATCTTCCCAAGGGTGTACCAACTATCGTGTGGACCTCACTTATAGGTCACGCATTTCTAGACGCTTTTGACCACTTCCAGAAAGACCGCTATCTTCAGGTTGCCGTCAGCGCTTGCGAGCATATTTTGCGTGATTTGGACACCCTTAAGGAAGGAGACTCTCTTTGCATCAGCTACATTCCGACTGCCAACAAACAGTGCCACAACTCCAACACGCTCGGCGCTAGCTTGTTAGCCCGCACCTATTCTCACACGCGAAAAGAGTCCTACCGGGTTTTGGCCCAGAAAGCAATTCAGTACGCGGCGGGGCATCAGAGAGCTGATTCGTCATGGTATTATGGCGAAGCGGCCAATTTGCACTGGGTGGACAATTTTCACACCGCGTATGTGCTGGACTGTTTTAAGTATTACATAGGGGCAACGGGCGATGGTCGCTTCGAAGACAACCTAACGAGAGGGTACGAATACTGGAAGAACACTTTTTTTCTGGCGGATGGCACTCCCAGATATTATGACCATAAGACCTTGCCAATCGACATTCAGTGTTCCTCTCAGGCTATCGACACGCTTGTTTTCTTCAATGATCGAGACCCCGGCAGTTTGTCCCTGGCCCTGAAAATCGCCAAGTGGACCATCGACAACATGCAGGATCGCAGCGGTTATTTCTATTATCGTCGCTATGCGCCGTGGTTGGTGAACAAAACCCCTACATTACATTGGGGGCAGGCAACCATGCTTTGCGCGCTCGCCGGGCTCTACAAATTGTTGTAAGAGAGTGAAATCCCATTTGTGAAACGAAAAGTCCTCATCATCGTGGAAAACCAGTCTGTCCCTCCGGACCCGCGTGTCTGGAGGGAGGCCCTCTCGCTTCATAGCAACGGGTACGAGGTGACCATCCTGTGTCCTCGGGGCGAAGGTACCCAAGGATATCAAGTGATCGATGGAATTCGTATCTATCGACACCCGATGCCCAAAGAAGGAAGCACTGTTTACGGGTATCTGTGGGAGTACAGCTGGGCGCTATTTTGGGAGTTTCTGTTTACGTGTTGGATTTATGTCCGGCATGGATTTCATGTCATCCAAGGCTGTAATCCCCCCGACGATATTTTCTTAGTTGCTCTGCCGTTCAAACTCCTGGGAGCCAAGTATATTTTTGACCATCACGATGCTGACCCCGAACTGTACCTTTCGAAATACGACAAGAAGGGATTCCTCTACAAGGTTCTGCTTTGGCTCGAAAAGCAGACCTATCGCTTCAGCGACGTGGTCATCGCCACCAACTACAGTTACAAAGACCTGGCTATAACCAGAGGGGGTCTTGCTTCGGATGATGTGTTCGTTGTCCGCAATGGACCCGTGGAGACTTTGAAAGTTGTTCCCGCAATTCCTGCGCTGAAGCACGGCAAACCGTACCTGGTCGGCTATGTGGGATACATGAATATCCAAGACGGCTTGGATATCCTTCTGGATGTGGCGCTACATATCAAGAACTTAGGAAGACGCGATATCCATTTCACCTGCGTCGGCGGAGGTCCTGAACTAGCAGGACTCCGGAAGATGACGCAGGAGATGAATCTCTCAGACATGGTCAACTTCACCGGCAGAATCCCCGATCAGGAATTGTTTGAGATTCTCTCGACGGCGGATGTATGCGTAAATCCGGACAGACCATGTCTGATGAACGATATTTCTACGATGATCAAAATCATGGAATACATGGCTCTTGGCAAGCCTATCGTGCAATTTGATTCGAAGGAAGGTAGGTTTAGCGCTAATGAAGCATCTCTTTATGCCAACAAAGAAGATTCGGTGAATGATTTTGCCAGCAAAATCCTCTGGTTGCTTGAGAAGCCCGAAGAAAGAAGAAGAATGGGCGAATTCGGACGAAGGAGAGTCGAAGAAGAACTCGCTTGGAAATATTCTGTTCAAAATCTGCTCGCTGCCTATCAGAGAGCCTTCAGCAAACGCGAATCGAAATCACCCTAGAAATCATAAGCGGAGCAGTTAAGTGGCAGTTGGCAGTTCCGCTCCTCTGGTAAAGCTCTTCTTATTAATTGCGAGGCCAAGAAATAGGTGGAAAGTTTGCTCGATGATTCATCACAGCAAGATTTTCCAGTCCAGGAGGGAGGCCTTCCCGGGAGACCGAACATGGCTTGGCTCGTGTGTACGAAGTGGACCCGCTGCCGACCGCCGATGGTGGAGTCTTGTCGAGCAACATCCCCATGCCGCTGTCTACCATACCGTTGAATGGCTGGAGGTGCTGCATCGCACATATGGGTATCAGCCGGTCGGATCGTCTTCTGTGAATTGTGGGGACCCTGCTTTACCCTCACATCGGTTGAAGGCTTCCTGAACTGATTGCACAAATTCCATTTGTTCCCATTTACCGCAGGAAAAAAAACCTTATAATCAGGCCAATCATCGGCTGGACGGAATGGCACTCGGCTTGCATATTGACTCTGGATTGTGTTTTTCAAGTTGATCGGATCATGGCGAAGCCGTTTTGTCCCGACGATTAGGCTGAAAGACTAGGTCATGTCGAAAATTCTGTCGGAATACTACAGGACTCCTCTCGTCTTGCCGGCAGTTGATGCTGGCGGGAGCGGTAAGAATGGAGTTGGCTTCTTTCGCTTTGGGGCTGACATTGTGTGCTATGGCGAATGCTCAAGCGGCGTTGCGGCTGATGTTCAGGCTTCCGCTGACTTCGATGCTTCGAAGGCCATGATCGTCGCCGGCTCAGAAATTCGCTTGCCATTCGACATCTCAAGAATCATCGATAACCTGCGAAGAGAACATTATGTTAAGCAACTGGGCTCGGGACGAAAAGGGCTCACTCAGCATGCACTGATCCGCGACGGCTACTATTCTGTGCGGGAACTATTGCCTGTCTGGGTGCGCCGGCACCTTCAAAAGGCCTACTTCAGGGATTGGCAAAGTCTGCAGTTTCCGCATTGGCCGGTTGACTTCACGGTGGACGCGCTTCATGAATCATTCCTGCGGCTTGCGATGATAACCCACGGCTGCGAGAGGATTCCCTTCATCTGGTTCTGGCCTGACGGTGCAACTGGCTGCGTCCTTATGACCCACGACGTGGAAACCGCGGCGGGACGTGACTTCACTTCTTCTCTCATAGATATCGATTCGTCGCACGGGTTCAGGGCCGCTTTTCAGGTTGTGCCCGAGAAGCGCTACGAAGTCCCCGAAAGTTACGTTAGCGAAATTCGAGCCCGTGGCTTTGAATTCAACATTCACGATTTAAATCATGACGGGCAACTTTTCGACGAGAAGGACGAATTTCTGCGACGCGCAAAAAAAATCAACGAATACGTTAAGAGATATGACGCGCGGGGATTTCGTGCGGGCGCCATGTACCGCAATTTGGATTGGTACGATGCCTTCGACTTTTCCTATGATATGTCGCTACCGAATGTGGCCCATCTCGAACCACAGCGAGGCGGCTGTTGCACGGTGATGCCCTTTTTTGTTGGAAAGATTCTTGAAATCCCACTGACGGCCACCCAGGACTACGCTCTTTTCCACATCCTAAATGACTATACAATCGATTTATGGAAGAAACAGATTGACCTGATTCGGCAAAGAAATGGGCTCGTGAGCTTCATTGCCCATCCGGATTACTTGATTAACCGGCGTTGTCGCCGCGTTTATGAATCCCTCCTTGCCCATCTTCGACAAACTGTCGACCGTGAGCGCATGTGGAATACCGTGCCAGGGGAGTTGGACCGGTGGTGGAGGGCACGCAGAGAGATGGAACTAGTGGAGCTCGCCGGGAAATGGTGTATCGTGGGCCCTGAAAGCGCGCGGGCGCGCATCGCATATGCCACTTTCGATGGCGATCGCATAGTCTATACTGTTGATCCGAATTCTCCGGGCATAGCTGAGTCTGATCGGTCCGGTCGCGATGTCCTTCAAAACTAAGGGTACCCGCGTGCTTGGCTCCCGCTGGTAGTCATTAGTTTCGGATAGACTGATTGTCTTCCGATATTCCTTCGGTGAGAGGGCGGGGCCGTATTTCCGGCGGTCGGCCAAGGATTGGCGGCGGACGCTCCGATGCAAATCGTTGTCCTGGATGGGAAAGAAATTTCCCTGTCTCTTGCATTGCCTCCTCCATGTTGCGCTTGCGAAAGGGCTTACCTAGGCCAGTTGGCGGTCCGATTGCTTGAGATACCAGCATCTGATGAACAACCTCCTTGCTCCTCGGGACTGGGCATGGAGTCGGCTCCCAGTTACTGCCAGCCAAGGCTCGTGGTTGCGCACCAGTGGGAGAGTAGTTTTTCTCTAGTTTCCGCGTTCCAGGAGAGTTTAAACGATGTGCGGAATTGCCGCCATTTTCTCACCAAGTTCTCCCATACCCGCCGGTGCGCTCGAAAGGGCTACACAGCGGCTACGCCACCGCGGCCCAGACGGTGAGCGATATTGGATGGCACCGGACCGCAGGGTTGCTCTCGGTCACACCAGGCTCAGCATCATCGACCTTACGACCGGCGACCAACCGATTGCGAATGAAGACGAAAGCCTTCGGATCGTCGTTAACGGCGAATTCTACGGCTACGAGGCCATCCAGAAGGAACTCGAGCATGGGGCCCATCGGCTTCGAACGCGTTCAGACAGCGAAATTGTCCTGCATCTTTATGAGGAGTTTGGCGCTGATTGCCTGCACCGACTTCGGGGAGAATTCGCATTCGTCCTTTGGGACAGTGTAAACGGGACAATCTTCGCCGCCCGCGACCGCTTTGGCATCAAGCCGCTGTTCTATGCGCTCCACGAGGGTAGGGTCTATTTCGCTTCGGAGGTAAAAGCTCTCTTCGCGGCGGGAGTCCCGGCCCGTTGGAATGGCGAATCCGTCTATCACTCTCTCGAATTCGCTGGACATCAGACGCGCACACTCTTCGACGGCGTTTTCCAGATTCCGCCGGGCCATTACATGATCGCGACCGAAAAACGCCTGCAGCTAAACAAATATTGGGATCTTGACTATCCTGAGGAAACGGGTGCGGCTGCCACCCGATCGGATTCAGAATACGTCGAGGAATTCCGTCACGCATTTGAGGAAGCGGTCCGGATCCGCCTTCGCGCGGATGTTCCGGTAGGTTGTTATCTCAGCGGCGGAATCGATTCCTGCGCGATACTCGGACTTGCCGCCCGCCACCACCCCGAACCCATCCGCGCCTACACATTGGCCTTCGACCGACCAGAATATGACGAGAGCGCCGTCGCCAAAGAGATGGCGGCCATGGCGGGAGCCGAATTTTTTCCGATTTCCGTTCAGCAGGACGACATTGGAGATCATTTTGCCGACGCAATACATCAAGCGGAAACACTTTGCGTGAACGCGCACGGCGTCGCAAAGTACCTCCTGAGTCGAGCGGTACGTCAGGCCGGCTATAAGGTAGTTCTGACCGGTGAGGGTTCCGACGAGATGCTGGGAGGCTACTTGCACTTCCGCCGTGACGTGGCTCCTGCCAATTCGAAGAAGCATGAAGAATTCAGTCCGACACCGCGAGGCTCGGTGCCGTCTAATGGAAACGCTCGGAGTCTGGATGGAATCAGGCGACTTCTTGGTTTTGTACCTGGTTGGATCGATACCTCCTTTGCTCAGTCGGAGAAAATGCATGGGGTCCTTGCCGACGGCTTTCTTGAATCGTTCAAGGGGCAAAAGGGGTTTCGCAGCTTCTTCAACGATATCGACGTACGCGGCCAACTTGCCGGACGACATCCGCTGAATCAGTCGCTTTATCTATGGACGAAAACCAGGTTACCCAACTATCTGCTCACGATGCTAGGCGACCGTATGGAGATGGCCCATTCCATCGAGGGTCGCGTGCCATTTCTCGACCATCATCTCGCCGAAGTGATCCGTTCTCAGCCGGTGACACAGAAGATTCGGGGAGGGACCCAGAAGTATGTACTCCGGGAATCGGTACGCGACGCGATCACCGAGACGGTCTATCGCAGGCCAAAACATGCCTTCCTGAGCCCGCCAGCGGCCCTCAACTCCCGAGGCCGGCTGAGCGTTCTAATGCAGGACACTCTCCGAGGGCCCGTTCTTGCGTCGATGCCATTCTTTGATCAGAAAAAGGTTGTCGGCATCCTCGACAGCCTGCATGCGATCGATGAAGTATCGGGAGTCGCCAACGACCAAGTTTTGATGATCCTGCTGAGCGCCTGCGTCCTTCAGGAGCGTCTTCGCCTGTCGGCCTAAGGGCAACAATACTTGGCACACAAGCGCGTGCCTCTAGTATCTTATCGCCGTTACATGTCAGCTTGCATTTGTGCGGGAGTAATATGAGTCCAATGGACCCGTTTTTGGGAATCGATTGCACCTTTTGAACAGAAATCCTTGGGTTTTATCAAAGCCTTCTCGGCCATAATTCTGCCGTAGATGTGCAATAGATTGGACAAATTCGGGCAGTCACGGTGCTGCTACGCCCTTTGCTACCACTGAAATGCAACTGGCAAAGGTAATGCTAGGTTGGTTCTTTTGCTAGAATTGTCGGAGGTAGCAGATAATGAAAGCTCCCTCGGTCCTCCGTCCTTCATAACACTTCGTAACTTAATGAAAATAAGGGTGTTGAGTCTAGCCCGGGCAATGCTCGAAACCCTTGAGCGTTTTGGAACTCATATAGCAAAAGGTGGTAACCGTTTTCAGCTTAGTAGTCTGGTGCCCATGAGCCACAGGTCTTCTGGCCTCCATTGCTCTCGACTCGGATACGTAAGTTCTGTAATTTCAGCAAGTTCACTGGCGCTCTCAAGGAATGCAGATAGCCTATTAACTTCGGGTGTGGCAAGTTGATTGCGGCAGGGCTAGAGACGCCTACGTTATCCGAGTGTCTTGCGGTGGCAAGATCAGGGTTCTCGGGACTCTTTCGGCGAGTCAGGCGCAGGGACTCTGTTGACCAACGTGAGCGCCTAGGCACATTGGTGAAGGGGCCCTACACCGAAGGCAAGCGCAATGCTGGGTAGGCGATGAGAATTCAGCTTTCTGATGGGGGTTAGCCGGCGTTCCCAGGTCCAGGACAGAAAAAGCTCTGTAAACAACGCGCGAGGAAACGAATACTCATGGAAGATTCATCTTTGGGAATGGCAGGCTTCGGAGAACAGGACGGGCTCCCCGCCAGGCGTCACAACTCTTCATTTGATCTAACCTCCCCAGTCGTGAAGCGGTCGGCGAGTCTACAAGGAGACGTGTTTCACGTCACTGCGGAACGCCACCGATCGGACCGTCCTGGCAGGAGGCCGCTTCGAGTAATGAAATTTGGCGGGACATCGGTGGGTGATGCGTCCTGCATCGAGAAAGTCGTCGAAATCATTCGGGAAGCTTCGCAAGAGTGTGACGTCGTGGTGGTCGTCTCCGCAATGAGCGGCGTTACAAACAAATTGATCGAGGCTGCTACCCAGTCGGAAGCAGGGAACCGCGAGCCGGTGGCAGTGATTTTCGAAGAGTTGCGCAAGCAGCATGAAGCATCCGCGACGGCGCTAGTTCATTTGGCTGCTGAACGGAGGAGCCTCGGCCAGCGGATGCAGGCGATTTTTAACGAGGGCGACCACCTCTGCCAGGGAACGATCCTCCTACGGGAATTGACGCCGCGGGCGCGTGATTCGATTTCGAGCCTTGGTGAGCGTCTGTCCGCCCCTCTCGTCGCGGCGGCCCTTGCGGCCCACGGAGTGGTCAGCGAAGCGATTGAGGCTACGGAACTTTTTGTGACCGACTCGTGCCACGGGGCTGCTGAGCCGAGAATGGATCTGACGCGCGAGCGCTGCCAAGCGCGTCTAAGCCCACTTTTGAAGCAGGGCATCGTTCCCGTGCTGACTGGCTTCATCGGCGCCACAGAGGAAGGCGTGCTTACGACTCTCGGCCGGGGTGGCTCAGATTATTCCGCGACGATCCTGGGCTCCGCTCTCGACGCTGACGAGGTCATCATCTGGACGGACGTAGATGGCGTGCTGACTGCCGATCCGCGGTTGGTACACGGTGCGAAAACGATTCCAGAAATCTCCTATCGGGAGGCGGCGGAACTCGCCTACTTCGGTGCCAAGGTTCTGCATCCGAAAACTCTACGCCCGGTTATGCAATCCGACATCCCCGTTTGGATTCGCAACACATTCGCGCCCGAACTGAGCGGAACCAAAATCACGCCAGCGGGTCCTCCGAACGGAGGAGGAGTGAAGGCGCTCACCGCGATGCGCGATGTCGCATTGATTACAGTTGGTGGCCCAGGCATTGTGGGGATGCGTGATGTTTTGGGACGCACATTCACGACCACCGCCGCCGTTCGGGCCGATATCCTTCTGATTTCGCAATCCTCTTCGCAAAACGATATCTGTTTCGTTGTTCCATTTGCAGTAGCCAAGTGCACGGTCGAGGCGCTGCGCCAGGAGTTTGCACAGGACTTGGCCCATGAAAAAGTGGAACATATCACTTGCGATACGACAATTGCGATCGTGGCTGTCGTCGGCGAAAGGATGCGCGGCACACCCGGAATTGTCGCGCGTACCCTCGTTGCCCTTGGTCGTGAAAGTGTCAATATCATCGCAATCGCTCAGGGTTCTTCGGAGTGCAACATTTCCATAGTCGTGGCGCAGAAAGACATGAAGACAGCACTCTTTACTGTCCACCGAGAATTTCAGCTGGGCGCAGCGACTCCCGAAACGGTTGGAGACGCTTCTTCCATGGTTGACCAACCGGAGTTCTCCCTACCGCACGCGCAGGCCGCCGAGGCGGAGCTAGCGCGGGGCATGGATTAAGGAAAGGGAGAGACTGCGGCGAAAGCGCGCCCGGTGCTGGAACTTCCGTAGATCAGTTGACTTACCTCGCAAATTCAGTCCTTCACGGGACGAGAATCTCGAGCGCGTCCAAGCGAACAGCGAACGTCGTTAGCAGTGAGCAGATAATGCGCAGATTCCGTGGCTTGAATCCAATGCCATGCTTCTGCGGACGCTAGCGAACCTCAGCTTAAACACCAACGCTGCGCCGGTTACTTCTTATCTTCGAACTCAATTTTCTAGGTGTTCCCGGAGAATGCCCAGCATGCGTCGCAGCGGTTCCGCGGCACCCCAGAGCAACTGATCGCCAACCGTAAAGGCTCCAAGAAATTCAGGCCCGAGCTGTAACTTGTGGAGACGGCCGATCGGTACGTTCAATGTCCCGGAAACGGCTGTCGGAGTGAGGCAGCGGACGGTCGATTCCTTGTCGTTTGGGATCAATTTCACCCAAGGATTGCTATTCGCCAGTAGCTGTTCAATGTCACGGAGCGGGATGTCCTTGGTGAGCTTGATGCAGAGCCCCTGACTGTGGCATCGCATCGTTCCCACGCGCACACAAATGCCGTCGACCGGCACCTGCGGCGCGAGGCCCATGATTTTGTTTGTTTCGGCCATGCCTTTCCATTCTTCACGGGTTTGACCGCCCGGCATATCGCGATCGATCCAGGGAATTAGGCTGCCCGCCAGAGGCGCGCCTATCTCTTTTGTTGGCAAGGTCAGAGCTCGCTGCGCTTGAATGGTCATGCGATCGACTTCCAATGCATTTTCAGATGGAGTCGCTCGTGTCGGGTCTGTGAGACACTGCATTTGCTCGACTAACTCCAACATCTTGGCGGCGCCGGCGCCGGAGGCCGCTTGATAAGTCATCGTGGTCATCCATTCCACCAACCGAGCTTTAAAGAGGCCGCTTACAGCCATCAACATCAAGCTCACCGTGCAATTGCCGCCTGCAAATGTTCGTAGCCCGCTCGTCAGGCCCTTTCGAATTACATCCGCATTCACAGGATCAAGAATGATCACTGCATCATCGCTCATGCGGAGCGTCGATGCAGCATCGATCCAAAAGCCTTTCCAGCCACTCATGCGCAATGGACCGTAAATCCCGGTGGTATAGTCACCGCCCTGGCAACTAATCAGGACTTCGCACCGTCGAAGCTCACTCAGATCTTTCGCGTCCTTGAGCGCACCTCCATCGCTCGCTTCTTTGGGAGCGGCCCCACCTATGTTGGATGTGGAGAAGAAAATAGACTCGATTCCAGCGAAGTCGTTCTCCTCCTCCATCCTTTGCATGAGAACGCTGCCCACCATCCCTCTCCATCCTACAAAACCCACTCGTAGCATCGGCCCTCCGGAATGTTTCTAGTTTACTTTGTTCCATTTTCCTTCGCAGAAAATTTAACCTCAGAGCATCTCGTAAACGTCATCCCGAGTCCGATTCTGGTCAGACCAGACGCATACTGTGTGCTGAGCAGCGCGTTGTTCAGGAAGGTTGAAGTCCTTCTGGCACTCGGATGAGGAGGGCCATATCCAAAAGCGGGGGTAATGCCTCGCTGGCCGAAGAAGGAAGTTAGTTCTTCGGAGGGCAGGGTGTCCATCGCGAGATGGAATCCGAAAGGCACGAGGAGAACTACCGGGCCGTAATCGATGGGGGCTACCCCGAAGATGAACCGGTCGGCCGAAGGTGGGGCAAGGTCGAGTCTGCAGTATGGAGACGAAGGCGCTCTCATTCACCCACCGTACCAAGGTGTTTGCGGACGGCACGGTAGGGAAGAACAACACGTGACCTCAGGAGGACTGACAGAGTCTCCGGGGACACCGGAGCAAACGAACCTATAAGCGAAAGCGAAGGGGTGAGTGAAGCTCTGTCAGTAGACGGACGGCGGTGTAGTACCTGAAGCGCGGCGAAAGCCACGTGACCGAGCCATCGGCAATCGAAATGGATTGGGGAAGGCAGCCGGCGAAGACGGTTGGGAAGAGAAAGAAAACCAGATGAGTAAGGGCGGGAAGGTGGAACAGTTCCATGAGTGAAATACCCGTACATTCTCGTCCGAGGAGACTGGTGGACTGGATCAACCCGACGGGGACAAAGAAGGTCCATTCATTGATCGACAAGGTGTACAAGCGGAAGAACTTGGAGATGGCCTGGGAGAGTGTACATGCCAACCGGGGCAGTGGAGGTGTAGACGGACAGACCCTTAGTGGATTCGCAGAGCGACTCGATCAGCAGTTGAATCGATTGCAAAGCGAACTGCAAGGGGACAGCTATCAGCCTCAACCGGTGCGGCAGGTGCAAATCCCGAAGGCGGGCAAGCCGGGGGAGTATCGGATGCTTGGCATTCCCACCATTTATGACCGGGTCTGCCAGCAGGCGTTGCTCAACCGGTTGGAACCGATCTTCGAACCAGTATTCGACGAAGCGAACTTCGGATATCGGCGAGGGCGATCGACGAAGGACGCCCTGCGCAAGGTGTGGAAGGAGATACAAAGCGGGAGCGAGTGGATCGTAGACGCCGACCTGAAAGACTTTTTCGGGTCTGTGGACCACGAGAAACTTCTAACGCTGGTTGCCCAGCAAGTAGCGGACAGCCGAGTGCTACGCCTAATTCAGGCAATGCTCAAAGCGGGAAGCTACGGTAAAGGGCGACTCTTTCCAAGTGAGCGCGGGACTCCGCAAGGTGGAGTGGTTTCACCCTTGCTCAGTAACATACTTCTGACGCCGTTTGATCGGGAGATGAGACGCAAGGGATATCAGCTGACGAGGTACGCAGACGACTGGGTGATTACCTGTAAGTCTGCGGCAGAGGCGCGAGCGGCAGTGGCCGTCGCCCTGCGAATCCTGAGAGAGCTGGGAGTGGAGCTGCATCCGACGAAGACGCGGATCGTCCACGTTCAGCATGGCTTCGAGTTCCTCGGCTACAAGATCAAGCGCGGGAAGCGACTTCGACTTCCCGTGGGTAAGATCCGTAGCAACGCGCGTTCGGGTGCGCTGTATGCGTATCCGCGAGAGAAATCGATTCGCCGCTTTCAGGATCAAGTGCGGCAGCGGACCAAACGTCGTGTGCCCATGCCGACCGAGGAGCTGATTGAAACAGTCAATCCACTCTTGCGTGGATGGGGCGAGTACTACAAGCGCGCCCATGTCCGAAAACTCTTCAACCGTTTGGACCGATGGATCGTTCGACGCATCTGGTCACATCGGTTCAAGCGCTGGCGGAACGGCGGCTGGAAACAGCTGCCCACGGCGGCGCTTTATCGCGAGTACGGGCTTGTGAACCTGGTTGGACTAATTCCTTCGCTTGTCTCTCGGCATAGCTGAGTTTTCGTGAAAGCTGCATACGGGAAAACCGTACGTGCAGTTTGAGCGGCGGACGGAGGCCAGCGCGCGGAGCGCGCCTCCTCCGACCCGACATCGATGAACCAGACGAACAAAGGAGAGCGATCTTCGGCGGAGCCTGGGGAGAAAAGGGTGCGGACCAAGGAGAACATCGTTCAATCTGACACTAGCCCGACACAGCGCGGGGCAGTGAGTGTTCCAAAGATTGCACGGTGTGCGAGTAGCAGCATTGCTCGCTAATCCTCCAAGGTGGGAGCCGTATGCGGTAGTGCCGCTCGTACGGTTCTGTGCGGGGGGCGATCAGCGATGGTCGTCCCTACCGCGACAGTTGAGCTCATGGGATGGTATTGGTCTATGGCTTGACCAAAGGAATCTGAGATGATAATTGCAGTTCGACCATGAGGCCGAGACGCCGGTCAATTTGGTAGAACATGCGCGAGGCCGATGCCTGCAGCGAGGCCCAGCAGCCCGAGGCGCAGGCCGCGCGTGACGATCATACGCGTGACGTCGAGAGGCCGCGCGCCCAGCGCCATGCGCACACCAATTTCGCGGGTGCGCTGGGCGACGGCGTAAGCGAGCACGCCGTAAACGCCGATACAGGCGAGCACCAGCGCCAGTCCCGCGAAAATCCCAAGAAGGACCATGGGGCGCTCGCGATCCGCAATATTGTCCTCGATGATGGTGTCCATACTGCGAGTGCGCGCGAGAGGCTGCTGGGAATCCACGGCCCAAACAGCACTACGCACGGCATTCGCGGCACCCAGCGGATTTTGTTGCGTGCGCACGACAAGATAGTCGGCCCCGGGACGCTTGACCTGCTCAGTCGAAAGATAGACGGCGGGCTTCATGCCGAACAGCAGGCCGCGCTCGCGAATGTCCGTGACGACACCCACAACCGTGCGCATGGGAGCAATGCGGTCCGGTGGAAGGCCACTCTCCGGACCCGGGCCGACGCGAAGGTGTTTGCCGAGTGCGCTTTGTGCCGGCCAGTGACGCTTCGCCAAGAATTCATTGACTACGACAACGGGTTGCGAGGTTTCGACGTCGCTGTTCTCAAGGAAACGTCCCTCAATAAGCCTCGCGCCAACCGAGCGGAGGTATCCCGGCGTGACCTCGCGATAAAGGGCGTCATTCCACATGCCGGGTTGGGGCGGCGGCTGGCCCTCTACGGAATAGCCCTCGGTATCCCCTTCGGAGGTGAAGGGCGCATCGGAAGTAAAACCTGCGCTGATAATTCCCGGTTTACTGCGCAATTGCTCGAGGACGTTGTGATAGAAGCTCCGGATTTTCGCGTCGGTGTCATACTTGGGTTGCGGCAAGGGCAGGATGGACACAAGCAGGTGGTCGGAACGGAACCCGAGGTCCACTTGGTGAAGGTTCCACAAAGTTTGAATCATCAGCCCGGCGCCGACCAGAAGAGCTAGAGCCAGCGCGAACTGACCGATAACGAGAGCGTCGCGCAGACGCATGCCACCGCGGGATTCTCCCGTGCGGCTTCCTTCCTTTAGCGCGTCGTGAACAGAAACGCGGGTAGCCTTGAGCGCGGGAATAAGCCCAAAGAAAATGCCGGCCGCGAGCGAGACCGCAGCAGTAAAGAAAAGCACCGTCAGATTGAGTGAAAACGATGCACCAGCAACTTGCTGGGGGATCAGACGTCCGAGAACACGCCACAACATGCTGCCGAGCCACAGTCCCAGCGCGCCTCCCGCCAGTGAAAGGAGCAAGCTCTCCGTGAGAAGCTGCGCGACGATTTGTTTGCGGCTGGCCCCGAGCGCAATACGCACGGCCATCTCGCGCCGACGGCCGGAAGCACGAGCAAGCAGAAGGTTGGCGAGATTCGAGCACGCGATCAGAAGAACAAAAATGGAGGCGATTTGCAGAACCCACAGACCTGCGCGCGTGTCACCGGCATATTCCTGTTGGATAGGCACGACCACCGCACCGATATTGGTGTTGGACTTCGGATACTGCTGAACGAGCCGCGCGGCGATGACGTTCATGTCGAGCCGCGCCTGTGCTACAGTCACGCCGGGCTTCAGACGAGCAACCACAGTCAGATAGTGAGAATCGCGTTGCGCGAGCACTTCCGGGTTGAAGTAGCCCGGACTCCAATACTCCATGTCGCGGATGGGAAAGAAGAAGTCGCGTGGCATTACGCCCAGAACGATGGTGCCCTGGCCATTCATGAGGATGCTGCGGCCGATGATTTTGGGATCGCCGGCAAAACGCCGATGCCACAAGGTGTAACTGATGACCACGGACTTGCTTTTCGCGGCGTCTTCTTCGCGGGTCCACGGACGGCCAAGAAAGGGTTGCACCTGCAGGACATCGAAAAAGTTAGCGGTGACGGCGCCTCCGAGAGCTTGCTCAGGGGCTTGGTCACCGGTCAGGCTGGCGGTCTGGTAGCGAAGGGCAGCCATGTCCGTAAAAACCTGGTTTTGGGCGCGCCAGTCCACATAATTGGCCGGCGCAGGGGTATTGTGAGCGAAGCCAATGGTAGAGGCATCTTCCCATACGATCACCAGCCGACTTGCGTCGCCGTAAGGGAGAGGCCGAAGAAGAAGGGCCTCTACGGCGCTGAAAATGGCGGTGTTAGCGCCAATCCCCAGAGCCAGCGCGGCGATGGTAATGAGGAAGAAACTCGGATTATGCCGGAACTGGCGCAAAGCATAGCGGAGAACGTTCCTTAGGCTCATGCTTTGTAAACGTAATGAAAAGGAAAGTGTTCCAGAGAATTTGGGCCAGCGGACTCCATTCCCACGAATAGCAATGCGGAGTCGGCTTGCGGGAAGTGATCGCGGTTTATCCCGAGTTGATGCCACCCAGAAGTAATCCACATGGCTGATTAAGCGCTTACCGGAGAAATGTTCCAGGATTTGCCGAAGGCCCGATCTAGGAAGCTACCCTCGCCAGCGTCGTTACCCGGCCGCTGAATCGAAATCTCGAAAAATTCCCCAGCAACCAAAGAGGATCTGGAGGCCAGTCGACCGGTGTGTTCTGTCTTAGTGCCGATTGACCTCAGTAAGCGCGAGCACGGCGTAGGCCGTGGCCGCGTCGTTCATGAAGAGCGCGGTGCTTGGAGTCATGTGATGTTCCATGTTTTTATTTAGGGAGTAGGACTGCCAGAAGCCTTTCGACTTGTTTTGATTACCGGCCAGCCACGCGATCCCCCGCTTCAGTTGAGTATTGTCTCGAGGGATCCCCACCTGTTGTAGCGCATACGTGATCAGCCCGGTGGCGTATCCGTCGCTCTTCGCTTCCTGCGGCGTGCCATCATTTCGTTTCCAGGACCCAGAGAGTGACGATAGGCTCCAGCCACCGTCGGCCTGCTGCTTACCCAGCAGTTCAGTGATGATCGCCTTTTGCTTTTCCGGTTCGAGGAGTCCGGGGAGTTTCGCGGAAGCCCACAAGAGGATAGCGCGATTGATGGTGGTCTGGGCTGCGCATTCGCGGTTCAGGTATTCGCGCAACATCTTGAGGCTATTTTGGATTTCAGGTCTCGCGCGATAATTCCCCGGGAGAGTGCCCGTCGCGACCGCGGCAAGAGTGGCTCCATAGTAGTCTGAATCGTCCGCTTCCCACGGCTCATTGGCGAAGCGCAGCCACAGCCACGCGCCCTTTCTATTTCCCGTGGTTTGCTGCTCGGCCCACATGTTATCCAACGCCGTGCGCGTATCGCTGCTGAGTTGGCCGCCCTGCGCGTCATTGCTGGCAAGGATCAGGGCATTGAGAACGGATTCCGTCCCGCGAGACTCGACAGTCTTGTACACGCCGCGATCCGCGTCGCTGTAGAACGGCGAGACTTCCTTCCAAAGGCGTACGCGCTTGGTGACATTGTCCAGGAGCCTGCGTTCGTTCGCGGAAGGAGCTGTCTCGGCGAGCGGTTTACGAAGAGCAGGCCGCGAGAGCGCATAAGGTACCGCTGTGTGACAAGACACGCAGAAGGTTTCGTGATCGCGCGCGGCTTTTGGCCATTCCATCCACCAGGCTGCCCTTTGATCGAGGTAAGCGGCGGCAGCCTTCTGGTCCCAGGAGCTGGCGATCTTCGTTTCAGGCTGATCGAGGCGATTCACCATCGCCCTTGGATCTCTGGAGCCGGCGGCTCTAGTTTCTATGTGCCAACAGACGGAAATGGTTCCCGCCACGAAGCACGCCGCAAGGGCGCCTATTCGCTGCACGGTCGCATTCATTGGGATTGTCTCCCTGTACGCCCAATTCGAAAATGGATCGCGCCTACACGAACCAGACGCACGAAATATCAATCCAATGTGAAGAGGTTACCACGAACACCGCTTGTGGACTGTGAGGGCCACATGTCAGTAAGGCGACTTACCGGGACTTGAGCCGCCACAGCGTGCACTCTTAGGGATTTCCCTAGTTGTAAGCAGGTCGAGTGAAACCCAGCATTGCTTACAGAACCGATGTGGTCTGGACTCCAGCAGAGGTCTCTCTGATGGTGCTGCAAAAGGGCTGAAACCGCTGACATGTCCAGTCAGGCGATTCAGGGTATTCCGGTGGCTGGAATGAATTGAGGATCTGTCAGTTTTGACACTGCCAAAGGGACGAGCGTCCTTTCCATCATCGTGCCGTGTGGAATGGGGTGCCAATGGACCACAGCACCCCCGAGCGTATGCGGGTCCTCAGCGCTGTCGCCCACAAGGGCGCTTGAGAAGACACTAAAGCAGCAAGGAGATTTGCATGAAATTCAAGAGTGCACTAGTTCTCGGAATTGTTCTGCTGTTTGGAAGGATGGCATTCGCGCAGGACAGCCCACCAAAGGCAGAGATTTTGCTCGATTACTCCTATATCCACGCCAATCCACAAAACAACCACGTCATTCCGACCTTCTCCCTGAACGGGGGCGGGGGTGGAGTTGCCTATTACTTCTCCAAGTACATCGGGATCGAGGCTGAGTTTGAAGGCTACGGCAGTTACACGCACAACTTTTCGATTCCTACGGGCAATTCTTGCCCTATCGGACCATGCCCGGTATCGGTTCAGGGCAACCTGTTTACCTACAACGTGGGTCCGATCGTAAAATTCCGCACCAAGCATGTTGAACCCTTTATCGAGACCATGTTTGGCGGGGCCCACAGTAATTTTTATGGAAATCTATACCAGGCCTGCGTCGGTACTTGCACAACGCTGAGCACCTCCCCAAGCAACAATGCGTTTGATTTCATCATCGGCGGTGGCATCGACATTCCACTGGGCAAACACGTCGCCTTTCGGCCAGCCCAGTTTGACTACTTGCTGACCCGCTTTGGCAACGCGTTCACCAAGGGCAACAACAACCAGAGCAACTTCCGCTACCAGGCCGGTCTGCTTTTCCGGTTCGGTGGCGCCCCGCAGCCACCACCGCCCAATCATCCGCCAGTAGCCTCCTGCTCGTCTAATCCGACCCATGTTATTGATGGAAGCGGCGACATCGTTATGATCCGCGCCGATGCCAGCGATCCGGACAACGATCCGCTTACATATTCCTGGACAGCTACGGGCGGGGCAATCGACGGCACAGGTTCGCAAGTGCATTGGAACCCCGCAGGCGTGGCACTGGGCACCTATACGATCACAGTGCGAGTGGATGATGGTCGCGGCGGAATTACCGGTTGCGCCGCCGAAGTCCGGGTGGATCCCCGGCCCAACCGCCCGCCGACGATGAGCTGCTCCGCAAGTCCAAGTTCCGTGCAACCTGGCGGACGCGTGCACATTACTGCTGCGGCCAGTGATCCCGACAACGATCCGCTGACATTCAGCTGGGAATCGAGCGGCGGTCGAATCGTCGGCGCCGGCTCAGAAGTGGACCTCGATACCACCGGTCTTGCACCTTCGAACTACAGGGTGACGGGACACGTCAGCGACAGGCGCGGCGGCGCGGCAGATTGTCGAGCGAACTTAACTTTGGAATCTCCTGCCGTCGAAGCCAAGCTGGCCATCCGTAGCATCTATTTCCCGACGGCCCTACCTTTGCCCACCACGCCGGATAAGGGGCTGGTCGAGAGTCAACAAAAGACCCTCACTTCGCTGGCCAACGACTTCAAGGAGTATCTCGCCATCAAGCCCGATGCCCACCTCGAACTCCAAGGTCATGCTGATCACCGCGGCACCCCGGAATACAATCAAGCCCTTTCCGAGCGCCGCGTGAAACTGGCCAAACGCTTCCTCGTCGGCCTTGGCATTCCGGAAGCAAATCTTGTAACCAAGGTGTATGGGGAAGAAGACAACATGATGCCCGAGCAGGTCAAAGCGCTGGTAGATCAACATCCCAACCTGAATCAGGAACAGAAAGACAAAATCCTGAAGAACTTGAGGGTGGTGACACTGGCGCAAAACCGCCGCGTGGACATTACCCTGAGCAGTACGGGGCAACAGTCTGTTCGCCAGTTCCCGTTCAATGCCGAAGATGCAATGACACTGCTTAGCCCGGCGACAAAGAAAAAATAGTAGAACTTGCTTATCCACTTGCTTGGCAGGTTCGTCTTCGCAGGTAGCGGTCACAAATCAACTTGAGTCTCGCATTACGGGCTTTTTGCAAATACACCCGGTCACGCGAAACTCCAAACCGCCCTAGCACCTGCCTGGCGGGGCAAATGACGTGCGGTTCGCCGTCAACACCGGAGAGGCGAAGCCCTAAGGGCCGGCTATGCCCGCCGACCCGCCTCTGTTTCTATGTCTTCTCTTGGTGTTTTTCCAGTTTCAATGGCCGAGGAGATTCTACACCGATGGAGCGTTCTCTTATGTCGAGTTGGAATGCCGGGAAGTGGAAGCCACTTGTCTGGATAGGCGCGTTAACCAGGCCAAGTTGTTATTATGGCCGGATTTTCATCTGTTTTAAGTCTGACCGAGGTGCCCATTTACTGGCAATCATGCGTCGAGACTTAGTCCATTGGCCCTTCGTCAAAATTCCGAGGCGATGCGCGGACCTGACAAGCTCACTCATCGGAATCCTCATATTCAGCCTGCCGACCCTTGCAGCGAGACCTCGAAGAGGCGAAAAGAATTCATCAACTATCCGACGAACTCCCGCCAGTACTTCTGCGTCATGGATGCCCCAGAAATCTACGAGTTGCCTGGTCTTGTGGTTGTAAACGAATTTTTGACCGCAATCCAAGCAAACGATGTAGGTTCCTCGGCCATGGACAGATCGGCATCCGGGTAGGTTGGATGGGATTGACTCGCGCAGTGTTATCGGAGGACCCTTATGTCGATGGGGACAGACAAAAATAAGACGAAGCAATGTCCGTAGAAAGAGCGGGGCCACGAGGAGCATACTCCACCACGGCTCCGCGCGGGGGCGCGATCTTTCCGCTTTGAACTGATTTTTCGCTGCCGAGCAATACAGAACTATAGACCCCTCTATTCTACATGCTCGGTCCACTTTTTTCTGCGGTTGAGGTTGCACGTGAGCACCTCAGCAGGATGGTAGAGCCGCCCAGCCCCGCTGGGAACTGTCAAAAGTCACAGTTCTACCTACGAAAATAGGAACTGGGCCGCTCGGTGAGAAGAAGAAGACGAATGGCGAGAGGGATTGGAATCAGGAGCATTCGCGCCAGCTAAAACGGACTCAGCGCCTGATTAACGCTAATCGGTAAAGCCACGCGCCCACCAGGCCCCGAAATCTTGCTCTGCCCTGACCTGACCGGCAACCGGTCCGAGGACTGAGTCCCAGGATAGTCTGGCGGCCTACTGTAATTGTTGACAGTTTATTTGAGTTCGGAGGTTCATTAACTTATAGCCTCCATGACACCACAGCCCGAACCCACTGGTCGGCTTAGATTCAGTCGCGTAGCCCCAGTCCGCGTTCTCATCGCAGAGGATTTCGCATTATATCGGGCGATTCATTTTATCGCCCCTCGCAAGCATGCCCGACTTGCAGGTCATCGGTGGTGGCACATGTTGCAAGAACCAGTTTTCCCTCTGAGAAGGCATACCTCGCGGGTCGACGCACCGGAGGTCGTCTTGGTCATTTGGAGCTGTGATGGAAATGATGAGATTTCCCACGTTCGAGATTTGAGCTTTGGGGGGCTGTTTGTCGAGACGGCAAGTCCAAGGGCCGTGGGCGCGACGGCCGTGCTCGATTTCCTTGTCCAGGAAGGACAGATCAGGGCCGACGCCGTAGTGCGGCATCTAAAACCCGGTCATGGCGTAGGCCTTGAGTTCACGGCAATGATGGATGGAGATCGTACACAACTGGCTAGCTTGTTGAACCGGCTGAGCCGTTCATCCTGAGCTTGGAGATACGGAAGAAGTGGATTCGATCCCAAAATTGTCTTAGGCAGAAGTCCGGGAACGTGACTAAGCGGGCGCAGTTGGAGTCTAGGCGTAAAATAGGCGTCCCCAGCAGAGGGTTTTCCCATGAACGAAACCACTTCTAAGGCTCAAGTCCCTAGTTGTCCCTATTGCGGCGGCAAACAATTCTTTCGATCGAGAAGAAGCGGCCTCAAAGATTGGTTCCTTCACCATGTGCTGTTTCAAAACCCTTATCGCTGCGCGGCCTGCGATCTGCGGTTCTTTCGCGCCAGCCACGGCCATCATCACAGAGAACATCAGCACCACCACATCTAGCAATTTGCACTGGAACCTGGGGTAAGTCCCGATGGACTGCACCCTTGAAATGAGACAGCCAGGATGGGCACACTTTGCAGGGAAAGGGCTGCAAAGTGAAGCGGAAGCGATACTCACGGAAGTTCCAGCGGATGGCTGTTGAACGTCTAAGAACCTGTGATGATGTCA
>WNFR01000452.1_pt1 | contig 41320 bp, 37 predicted proteins | sample 5400221 | NCBI WGS metagenome assembly WNFR01 (sample SAMN13153357, study PRJNA577476) | soil metagenome | isolation source: 40 cm soil under Madrone tree | place: USA:California | collected 2016-06-14 | reverse complement strand
GTGGATCGTGCCTCGGGACTCACGATGCTTCGGATGATGCTTGCAGTGTAGCCGCGGTACTTGGTGCGATACTCTGCGTCAATCTGGTCGTTGAGGTCGGGTGTGCCGTCAACGAAGGTGACGTCTTTCTCGACGCCGCCGGCCCAGATCCGACCTTGGTGGCGCCACTGGGTGCCGCGGAACCAGGCGGAGGTGCGTCCGTTAACGGATCGGACGTAGATGTGGTCGCCGTGACGGACGACCCAGATCGTGACCGGCTTCCGCAGCGTCCCGTCGGTTCGTACGGACGCGACTTGCAGTTCTTCTTCTGCTGCGATCTTGTCGAGCTCGTCGCTTGTCCATGTGGTCATCGGTATCCCTCCTTCTGTGCTGCGGTGTAACTGGCCTGCGCTGCGGCTTCCATCAGAGCGGCCGCCTCAGAGCTCGATCATGACCTTAATCGCCTCCCGCTCGTTCATCGCCCGGTAACCGTCAGGCGCCTCGTCGAGGCGCACGACCCGGTCGAAGACCCGGCCGGGCTCGATCCTGCCCTCAAGGACGTCGGGCAGAAGCTCCTCGATGTACGCGCGGACCGGGGCGGGTCCGCCGCTCACGGTGATGTTGTTATAGAACGCCAACCGCGACGCCGGCATCGTCTCATATTGTGGAACGCCGACGCGGCCGACTGCGCCACCCGGACGCGCGATGTTGACCGCTGTGAGCATCGACTGTTCGAGGCCGACGCACTCAGAGTGGACGCCAAAGCCGTTGGTGAGCTCGCGCACGCGCTCAACCGCCTCGTCGCCTCGCTCGCTCACAGCGTCTGTTGCGCCGAACTCTCTAGCCAGTGCGATGCGATCGGCATGCCGGCCGAGGATGATGATCTGCTCGGCGCCGAGGCGCCGCGCGGCGATGACGCCACACAAGCCGACGGCGCCGTCTCCGACAACGGCTACTGTCTTCCCAGGGCCGACCTTGGCAGCGATGGCCGCATGATGGCCCGTCCCCATCACGTCTGAGAGCGTGAGAAGCGACGGCATCAGCGCGTCGTCTTTTCCGACCGGTAGGACGAAGAGCGTTCCGTCTGCCTGGGGGACGCTCACCGCTTCGGCCTGGGCGCCGTCGACTACACCGGTGCCGAAGAACCCTCCGTGGATGCATGACGTGTGCAGCCCTTCGTGGCAGAAGGCGCAGGCGCCGTCGGAGTACGCGAACGGCATAACGACGAGATCGCCGACCCTGATGGTGCGAACGTCGGCGCCGGCGGCTTCGACGACGCCGATCGCCTCTTGTCCCACGCGGCGGCCGGTATCGCTGTGTTCCATTGTCTTGTACGGCCAGAGATCGCTGCCGCAAATGCAGGAGCGGGTGACGGTGACGAGTGCGTCGGTTGGCTCGATGAGGCGGGCGTCAGGGACTTTTTCGATACGAACGTCGCTGGCGCCAAACATCACAGTTGCGCGCATGGTAATTACCTCCGGTTTCCGGCGGGCTAGAGGTCGGTGAGAGGGCGGGCCCTCGCCTCGCCCAGCCCAACGCTCGCGCTCGCGATGATGACGACTTTTCCGCGATACTATTGCTCATAATCCTGACTCCTGTTTGTCTTTAACCCCACCTAGCAAAAGCTATTCCCATGCAGCCGAATCCGCGCGCCGACGATGGGGCAAGCTGGCGAGTGGTCGTCGTCAAGTCTGCCACAACTTTGTCGCGACTCAGCTTGAGGTTTCTAAGGCCTGACTCGCCGAACGTCCCTCCGCACCAATTCTCGGCGGTCCGGTGTACTAAGCTGGTGGGGACAAGGTTGCGCGCACTCCTGGGACCAATCTGTCACACGCGACAACCGCCTAACACCCTAAGCTCTTTATCTTCAAGATCAATGCCCGAGAAGAAGTAATTCTTCTCTCGGCATTCCATTTGCCAAAGTAAGCTGGGAGTCCTGTATTTGCCGTGGCGCGAACCAACAAGATGATGTTAGGGCAACCGATAGTGGCCCCTCTCATCTTGAACCGCCACGCGCACGGAGCCTAACTAAAAACCGCGCCGAGAGAATCAGCGCAGGAAGGATAGGAGGGGTCGTTATGGCAAAGGCAGTAGGAATAGACCTTGGAACAACAAACTCCGTGGTCGCAGTGATGGAGGGCGGAAAGCCCACCGTTATCATCAACAGCGAGGGCAACCGCCTGACTCCTTCGGTCGTCGGATTTACCAAGTCCGGCGAAAGACTCGTCGGCCAACTCGCCAAGAGGCAGGCTGTGCTTAACCCCGAAAACACCATTTACTCAGCCAAGCGTTTCATCGGGCGACGCTACTCCGAAGTCCAGGCGGAACTCAAGAACGTCCCCTACAAGGTTGTGCCCGGCCCGAACGACGCCGTGCGCTTCGAGATCACCGGCAAGCAATACGCGCCAGAAGAAATCTCAGCCCTCGTCCTTCGCAAGCTCGTCCATGACGCCGCAAAGTACCTGGGCGAAAAGGTAAACGACGCAGTCATTACCGTGCCAGCCTACTTCAACGACGCGCAGAGGTCGGCTACGAAAGACGCCGGTAAGATAGCCGGGCTCAACGTGCTGCGCATAATCAATGAGCCGACCGCCGCGGCGCTCGCATACGGGCTCGACAAGAAAAAGAACGAGACGATAATGGTCTTCGACCTGGGCGGCGGCACCTTCGACGTTTCGATACTCGACGTTGGAGACGGAGTCTTCGAAGTCCGCTCGACTTCCGGCGACACGCACCTGGGCGGCGACGACTTCGACAAGAAGCTCGTCGATTCGATGGCTGAACAGTTCCTCCGCGATAACGGGATTGACTTAAGGAAAGACCGGCAGGCATTGCAACGACTCACCGAAGCGGCGGAGAAAGCGAAGATAGAACTTTCAAGCGCAATTGAGACGACCATCAGCTTGCCGTTCATCACCGCCGATGCGACCGGACCGAAGCATCTGGAGATGAAACTCACCAGGGCCAAATTTGAGGAGCTGACCGCTGACCTGCTGGAGCGTTGCGTGGGACCGGTCAAGCAAGCTCTCGCGGATGCGAAGATCGCCGAGCGTGACATCGACGAAGTGATCCTCGTCGGCGGCTCGACACGTATCCCCGCGGTCCAGGCCCTCGTCCGCCGGCTCACCGGCGGCAAAGAACCCAACCAGTCCGTCAACCCCGACGAAGTGGTCGCCGTAGGTGCGGCGATTCAGGCGGGCGTGTTGGCTGGCGAGGTGAAAGACGTTGTGTTGCTCGACGTGACTCCGCTTTCGCTTGGGCTCGAGACACTCGGCGGCGTGATGACAAAGCTGATTGAGCGCAACACGACCATACCTGTGCGCAAGTCCGAAGTATTCTCGACTGCCGAGGACAACCAGAACGCGGTCGACATCCACATCCTGCAAGGCGAGCGCGAGCTCGCGCGCGACAACCGGACGCTCGGGCACTTCCGCCTGGAAGGCATACGCCCGGGCCCGCGTGGTGCGCCGCAAATCGAAGTCACTCTCGACATCGACGCGAACGGCATCCTGACCGTCACCGCAAAAGATAAGGACACCGGCAAAGAGCAAAAGATCACTATTAGCGGCTCGACTCAATTGTCGAAGGACGAGATCGACCGGATGGTCCGCGACGCGCAGGCGCATTCCGACGGCGACCGCAGGCGCCGCGAAGAAGTCGAGGCGCGGAACAGCGCTGACTCGATTGCTTATCAAGTCGAGCGCCAGATTCGAGACCTGGGCGATCGCGTGCCGATGAATGAGAAAGCCCGCGCCGAGCAGTTGATCGCGGAGATTCGTGAACTCGTGAAGAGCAACTCATCGGATGTCGCAAAGCTGCGCCAGCTAACAAGCGATCTGCAGCAGGTCGCTTACGGCCTATCGTCGAACGCTTACAGCCAGGCGACGTCGGCGGGTGCGGGTGGGCAATCAGGCGGGTCACCCGGCGCGCAACCGGGCGGGGACGATGACGTCATCGATGCGGACTTCAAGAAGACATGATGGAGACGACGGAGAAACACAAGCATGCCCCGACCGATGATCAGCCGTCGGAGATTGAACAGCTCAAAGAGGAGTTGCGTCAGAAGAACGATTTGTACTTGCGCGCGTTGGCTGACTTTGAAAACTACCGCAAAAGGATCGACCGCGAGCAGACCACCGCGGCGCGGGCCGGTAAGCGCGAGATCATACTGGCGCTGCTGGATACTCTCGACGGCTTTGAACGGGCGCTCGAACACTCGAAGGACGATCCCGCCTCGATAGTTGAAGGCGTGCGCGCGATTCACCGCCGGTTGCTGCGCCAGTTGGAAGCGCAAGGCGTTACTCAGTTCACGAGCCGCGGTGAACCGTTTGATCCCAACTTGCACGAAGCGGTCGCTTCAGTAGAGAGCGACGAGTACGAATCAGACATCGTGGTAGACGAACTGCAGCGCGGCTACCGCTGGGGTGATGAGGTGCTCAGGCCTGCGCGTGTGCGAGTTGCTCGGTGAACCTTGCATCGAGGCAGTGGGAAGTGTGAGGGCACGATATGACTGATCCCCCAACAGCGTGACGATGCCCGGCTGCGATTAGCTGAGTTAAGATGGCGGTAAAGTTCAGGGACTACTATGAAGTCCTCGGCGTTTCCAAAACGGCGACTGAGGATGAGATCAAGAAAGCGTACCGCAAGCTCGCGCGCAAGCATCACCCTGACGTAAACCCGGGCGACAAATCCGCGGAAGAGAAATTCAAAGAGATAAACGAAGCCTACGAAGTTCTGTCCGATCCGGAGAAGCGCAAACGATACGACCAGCTTGGAGAGAACTGGAAGGCCGGCGCCGACTTCACTCCGCCGCCCGGGTGGGAAGGCATGCGCGTCGAGTACGGAGACATCGGCGATATCTTCGGCGGAAACCGCGGAGCAGGCGGCTTCAGCGATTTCTTCGAGAGCATGTTTGGCGGGAGACGAAGTGCGCGAACCGGCGCGGGCTTTCGAATGCGCGGCCAGGACGTAGAGGCCGAGATCAGATTGACCGTCGAAGAAGCTCATGAGGGCACGAAGCGAACCCTGACACTTCAAGCAACGGAGGCCTGCCCGGATTGCGCGGGAACGGGCAAGAAGGACGACAAGGTTTGTCCAACCTGCCGCGGCGCAGGAGTTGTGAGCCGTCCGAAATCAATCGAAGTTGTAATTCCCCCGGGCGTGCGCGAGGGCACAGTCATCCGACTGGCGGGTGAGGGCGACCCCGGGATCGGCGGAGGTCCGCCGGGCGATCTCTATCTTCATGTCCGCCTCCGGCCGCATCCGATATTTGGCATCGTGGGCGACGATATACAGATCGAGCTGCCCGTTGCGCCCTGGGAAGCAGCGCTTGGATCGAAGGTGAGCGTGCCGACGCTCGAGGGCTCGGTGGATATGACCATACCGCCGGGCACTCAGGGCGGTAAACGTCTCAGGCTCCGCGGCCAGGGTTTGAATCGAAGAGGTGGCGGACGAGGTGACGAGTACGTGAAGCTCAAGATTGTGATTCCGCCCAAGCTGACGGACTCCGAAAAAGCGCTTTTCGAGAAGCTCGCCGCTCAGTCACACTTCAATGCGCGAGAGCTGTTGAGAGGATCAAGCAGATGAACGCGCGACGATACGAAATTGTCTTGCGTACGGACGCGAGGCGCGAGTTGACGCTCGAGGCGCTGGCCACGTGGGCCGACATTCATCCGGAAGTTGTTCGGCGGTTCATTGAGGCCGGCCTGATAGAACCGCTCGATCGCGCCGGAACCGGTCCGCTGTTTGATGTATCGGTGGTACCGCGGCTGCGAGTCATCGAGCGACTCCGCTGCGACCTCGGCATAAACCTCGCGGGCGTTGCAGTCATACTGGAGATGGTCGATCGGTTGCGCGCACTTGAATGCGAAAACGAAGTGCTGCGTAGCAGACGATAGAGTTCAATCGGAGGGACTGGGATGGACATCAATCGATTTACTCAGAAGGCTCAAGAGGCAATCGGCTCGGCGCAAACAAGGGCCGTACGCTACGGACATCAGCAGGTCGACGTGGAGCACGTGCTTGCGGCGCTGCTTGAACAGAACGGCGGGCTGGCTACCTCTATTTTCAACAGGACTGAAATAAATACAGAAAGCCTGAAGCGACGCGTCGAGCAGGAGCTCGAGCGCATCCCCAAAGTTTCAGGCTCTTCCGGTGCGCCTGACCAGGTTTATGTCACGGGTCGTTTGAATCAACTGCTAGTCAAAGCAGAAGACGAAGCCAAAAAACTGAAAGATGAATACATCTCGATCGAGCACCTGGTGCTTGCGATGACTGAGGATACCGGCGCGACCGGACGCGTCTTTAAGGAGTTTGGAGTCACGCGCGATCGCCTGATGCGCGCACTCCAGGAAATTCGCGGCAACCAGCGCGTTACGTCGCAGAATCCGGAAGTTACTTATGAAGCCCTGGAAAGATACGGCCGCGACCTTACCAAGCTTGCCGCGCAAGGCAAGCTAGATCCGGTGATCGGCCGCGACGAAGAGATACGCCGCGTCATTCAGGTCCTCTCGCGACGTACCAAAAACAACCCCGTGCTCATCGGCGAGCCGGGCGTCGGCAAGACCGCGATCGTCGAAGGACTTGCCCAGAGAATAGTGCGCGGCGATGTGCCCGAGAACCTGAAGAACAAACGACTAACCGCGCTCGACATGGGCGCGCTGATCGCCGGCGCGAAGTATCGCGGAGAATTTGAGGAGCGACTCAAAGCGGTGTTGAAGGAAGTGCAGGAGTCGGAAGGCGAGATCATTCTGTTCATCGATGAGCTACACACTGTCGTAGGCGCGGGCAAAGCGGAAGGCGCGATGGATGCGGGCAACCTGCTCAAGCCGATGCTTGCTCGCGGTGAGCTTCACTGCATAGGCGCGACGACTCTCGACGAATACCGCAAGCACATCGAGAAAGACGCAGCGCTCGAGCGCCGCTTCCAGCCCATCGTGGTAGACCAGCCTTCGGTCGAAGACACCATCTCAATCCTTCGCGGACTCAAGGAGCGATATGAAGTTCACCACGGCGTGCGGATCAAGGACTCTGCTCTTGTAGCAGCCGCAGTGTTGTCGGAGCGCTACATCTCAGACCGCTTTCTGCCGGACAAGGCGATTGACCTCGTCGACGAAGCGGCCGCGAAGCTCCGCACGGAGATTGATTCGATGCCGACGGAGCTCGATGAAATATCGCGTCGTGTGATGCAGCTCGAGATCGAACGCGAAGCGCTCAAGAAAGAGAAGGACGCTGCTTCGAAACAACGACTCGAAAAACTCGAAAAAGAACTGGCCAACCTGAAGGCACAGGCCGACGCGCTCAAAGCGCGATGGCAGGCCGAGAAGCAGGCGGTTCAGCGGCTGCGAGCGCTCAGAGAGCAAATCGAGCAGACCAAGATCGAAATCGAAAAGGCCGAACGCGAGTACGACCTCAATCGGGCCGCCGAGCTGAAGTTCGGGAAGCTTACGGACCTCGAACGGAGACTGCTGGAGGAAGAAAAACGGCTGACGGAGAAACAGGGGCAAGCCAGACTGCTGAAAGAAGAAGTCGACGAAGAAGATATCGCCGAGGTTGTCAGCCGATGGACCGGCATACCAGTCTCGAAGCTCCTCGAAGGCGAGATTGAAAAACTGCTTCATCTCGAAGAAGAACTTCACGAACGAGTTGTTGGGCAGGACGAGGCGGTGACCGCCGTTGCGGAAGCGGTGATACGCGCGCGCTCCGGCCTGAAGGATCCAAAGCGCCCGGTCGGCTCATTTATCTTTCTCGGGCCGACCGGCGTCGGCAAAACCGAGCTCGCTCGCGCGCTGGCTGAATTCATGTTTGATGATGAGCACGCGTTGATTCGCATCGATATGAGTGAATACCAGGAGAAGCACACGGTCGCGCGGTTGATCGGGGCGCCTCCCGGATACGTTGGCTACGAGGAAGGCGGCCAGTTGACGGAAACCGTGCGCCGCCGGCCTTACTCGGTGATCCTGTTTGATGAGATCGAAAAAGCTCACCACGACGTGTTCAACGTGTTGCTTCAAGTACTGGACGACGGCCGGCTTACCGATGGTCAGGGCCGGGTGGTGAACTTCAAAAACACCATCGTGATCATGACCTCCAATATCGGAAGCCACGTGATTCTGGAGTACCGCGGGGCATTCGCCGGAGACACTTATGAGCGGATGAAGGGCGCGGTGCTTGAAGAGATGCGCCATCACTTCAGGCCGGAATTTCTCAACCGCGTGGACGAAATAATCGTCTTCCAGGCGCTTTCGGAGAAACACCTCAAGCAGATCGTTGACATTCAGCTCGAGCTATTGCGTGCGCGACTTGCCGAGCGCCATATCACCATCCGTCTGACCGATGCGGCCCGCACGCACCTGGTGCGCGCGGGCTACGATCCGCTCTACGGCGCGCGGCCGCTCAAGCGAGCGATACAAAAGGAGATTGAGACGCCACTCGGGCGGCTCATTCTCAAAGGCGAAGTGCGAGACGGCAAGACAGTGCTCGTCGACTATGACTCGGCAAGCGGCGAGTTGGCTTTCAAAGCGCAGACAGAGAAGCAGAGAGACGAAAAGACCGACGGGCAAGCCGCTGCGGCCACAAGCGAAACCCGCAAGTGACGCCGCCCTCGAGGATCTTTTGCGCTCATAGTTCATCATTCGCCGGTGGTATCTCGGGCAAAGGAGGGATTGATATGAATTTCGGAGATTTTATTTGGCTGTTTTTCATATTCACATCGCTTCAACCGATCATCACTCAGAAGATGTTAGAGGCAAGTCGTCTCCGCGCGTTGCGCAGGCTCGAAGAGCTTCGCCGCAGCCGCGTGATCGCGCTCGTGCATCGCCAGGAGACGATGAGCCTGCTTGGCTTTCCGATAGTGCGTTATATCAACATTGAGGACTCGGAGCAGATCCTGCGGGCGATCAAGCTCACCGATAAGTCGGTGCCGATCGATTTGATCGTGCACACGCCCGGCGGCCTGGTGCTTGCGGCGCGACAGATCGCTCACGCGCTCAACAACCATCCGGCAAAGGTAACCGTCTTCGTTCCGCACTACGCGATGTCGGGCGGCACTTTCATAGCGCTCGCAGCGGATCAGATCGTGATGGACCCGAATGCCGTTCTGGGCCCTGTTGATCCGCAGTTGGGCGAGTATCCGGCAGCCTCGATCCTCAAGGCCGTCTCCCAAAAGGACAAGAATGAAATCGACGACAAGACCCTGATTCTGGCCGACATATCGGAAAAAGCGATACAGCAGCTCAAAGCCGCGGTCCGCGAGATCCTTGACAGCAAGGTCGCCAACGGCCGCGCCGCCGAGATCGCCGAGACCCTTTCCACCGGCAGGTGGACGCACGACTATCCGTTGACCGTCGAAGAGGTGGAAAAGCTGGGGCTGCCAGTTTCAACCGAGGTGCCTGCGGAGGTGTATGAGTTCATGGATTTGTTCCCGCAGCCGAAACAGCGAGTGCCATCTGTTCAGTACATCCCCGTTCCGGTCGGTCAGCGGGAACCGCAGGCCAAGTAGGAAGCCCCCGGACCGCATAGCTCGAGCGGATGCGAAGGAAGCATACGGACCGCGGATACCGCGCTTCTTAAACTCGTGCTTGGACCCCACTCGGTTGCTAATCGGAGCGACCGGTCAACTGCTACGCCAGCCTTCATTTGACATCTACCTCAATATAAAGTATCTTGGTTTCAAGGTGATATGATGAGCGTACATAAACTCGAATCGTTGACCGGCGGAAGCGGCGTTCACGTTTTCCTGGTGTTGTGGAAGGCGGCGCGTGCGGTCGAGGCCTATGCCGAAAAGAGCGTCTCGGAGTTGGAGATGTGCGGCAGCGACTTCGCCGTGCTCGAAGCTCTGCTGCACAAAGGGCCGCTTCCCGTTAACGAGATCGGGAAAAAGGTTCTGCTGACGAGCGGCTCGATCACGGTCGCTGTTGACCGCCTAGAGACGAAAGGGTTGGTAGAGCGGCGCGCGCACGGTACCGACCGGCGGGCGAGGATAGTTCATTTGACGAAGGAAGGCAGGAAGCTGATCACCCGCGTCTACGCCGATCATGCCGCCGACATGGAAGGACTCGCGTCAGCCTCCATGACCAGGGCGGAGCGCAAAACGCTCATCGACCTGTTGAAAAAAATCGGCTATGAGGCCGCAGGCACGCCAGAACAAAGTGACGAGGAGGTCTCAGTTAGTTAGGAGACGATGTCTGCCTCTCTTCAACAATCTATCAATGTACTTGGAGGTTGACCATGAGTGAACAGCGTAATATTTCAGCGGACGGCGCGAAAGCGGTCGTCCGCCGCAATACCGAAGAAGTGCAGAGCCGTGGGAATTTCGACGTCTTTGAGGAACTCTTTGCTGACGACTTCGTTGACCATACGCCCCAGCCAAACACCACACCTGATAAAGACGGCGTCCGACGCCTTTACCGCACACTTCGTGCCGCGTTCCCGGATTTCCATGCAGAAATCCATTGGCAGGCGGCCGACGGAGAACTCGTAACGACTTACAAGACCTATCACGGAACGCACCAGGGAACCTTCCTGAGTGTGGCGGCGACAAGTCGAAGAATCCATTTTGAAACGGTCGACGTCATGCGAGTACATGACGGCAAAATCACCGAGCATTGGGGGGTGGCGAACCTTTTCTCCCTGATGCAGCAACTCGGCGCCTGGCCTACGGCTACATAAGGGTAACCGCTCACCGCGTTTCACGGATGATGCGACTTTAAATAGATAATTGATAGCGGAAACAGTACGGGAGTTATTCATGATAAGAATCGCCATCATCATCGGAAGCACACGGCCCGGTCGCAAGGCCGAGGCCGTGGCCAAATGGGTTTACGATATTGCGCAAAAGCGTAGCGACGCCGAGTTTGAACTCGTGGACATCAAAGACTTCAACCTGCCGCTCCTCGACGAACCAATGTCGCCCATGATGGGTCAGTATACCCATCAGCACACGAAGGATTGGTCCGCGAAGATCGCGTCCTTCGATGCCTACGTCTTTGTGACGCCTGAGTACAACCATGGGACTTCGGGCGCGCTCAAGAACGCAATTGATTATCTGTACAAAGCGTGGGTCAACAAGGCCGCCGGGTTCGTTGGCTACGGCGGCGCATCTGGGACTCGCGCGGTGGAGAATCTACGTTTGGTGATGGGGGAGTCGCAGGTCGCCGACGTGCGCGCTCAAGTCGGGCTTTCACTCTTCACTGACTTCGAGAATTTTAGCGTCTTCAAGCCGGCTCCTCAGCACGAGAAATCTGTCAACGCCATGCTTGACCAGGTCATCGCCTGGGGCGGCGCGTTGAAAACTCTACGGAAGTAAGCGCTATGTATCCATGGAGTGACTAACAATGGCAAAATGGGCTTTTGAACCGGGACATACGGCCGCCGAATTCTCCGCCCGGCACATGATGATCACTCATGTGCGGGGACATTTTAAAGACGTGCACGGCACGCTCAACTTCGATCCGAAAAGCCCGGCCGGCTCTTCCGTCGAAGTCGTCATCGATGCGCGCAAGATTTGGACCGGCGAGCCGGCGCGTGACGAGCATCTCCGCAGCGCGGACTTTCTCGATGTGGAAAAGTTTCCTGAGATCACTTTCTCCGGCAATCAGGTGATTATCATAGGCGAGGTAGATTACCAGGTGGCCGGTAATCTCACGATTCGAGGAGTGGTGCGGCCTGTTACGCTGGAGGTTCGCTATCTCGGGCAATGGCAGACGCCCTGGTGGGAAGAAGGAGTCGACAAAGGACCCAGGACACGCGCCGGCTTCGTCGCCAGGACCACAATCAATCGGCACGACTTCGGGGTAAGCTGGAATGACAGGCTGGACAAAGGCGGCATCGTCGTAAGCGACACCATAGACATCACCATTGATGCCGAGGCGATCCTCGTTTCATTATGATTCGAATCAACGGATTCATCAGCCGACCTCAGCAACCTGGTTCTTTGCTACTAGCGCGCCGGCTTGTACGATTCATACCTAACCGGGTGTTGCGGTTCAAGACCGTCACCGGGCTTAAACTGGATGTGAGGTTCCCGCTAAATGTGATAATGTGAGCCCGGCAATGGTTAACTACCAACGGCACATGAGACCTCTTTATGCGAGGCGCGCCTGTGAGATTCGGGGTGTATTAAGCGTCGCGGCGTGTTCATGCGTGCTTGCGGCAGCGAGTACTCTCGCAAGTTTGTTCTCATTACGCGTCTGCGCACAGCAGACGGCGCCAGCGACACCGGTCGTGGTCCAGCCTGGCGCGCCGGGGAGACCGACGCGAACTCTTCCCCCCACGATGAGGGCTACGTTGCCGCCAGCCTCCCCGGCGGATGTGCAGTTCATGCAAGGTATGATTATGCATCATGCTCAGGCGGTCGAGATGACTGCGCTGATCGAATTGCATACTGAGAACAAAGATGTGAGATCGCTGGGTGCGCGAATCAGCAGGTCGCAGTCGGACGAGATAAAGTTCATGAAACGGTGGCTGGCGGCCCGTGGACAGCCAATCTCGGAGGCGATGCCTGACATGCCGCAAATGAATATGTCGCACGAGCCGATGGCGCTTATGCCTGGGATGCTTACCCCGGAGCAGATGGAAGCACTCAGGAAAGCAAGAGGCCAGGAGTTCGACCATCTGTTTCTGACAGGGATGATTCAGCACCACGGCGGCGCTTTGACCATGGTGAAAGATTTATTCGACACTGCGGGCGCGGGACAGGACGCTGAATTGTTCAACTTCGCAACGGATGTAGACAGCGGGCAGCGCGCCGAAATCCGGATCATGCAGGGCATGCTGAAGAAAAACCCTTAGGAGGATAAATGATGAATCAAGTACAAACCATTGCTTTCCGTTTACTGGTAGCCTCCCTTGTTTTGTTGTGTTTTGTCGGCGAGATGCAGGCCCAAACGTCTTCGTCTCAGGAGGCAAAGAAGCCAGCAGACACTAACCCCGACAAAAAGAAAGCAGAAGAAGATCCGTTCGCTCCCGCGCCCGCGCCGCCGCTCCCAGCCGGAATGACCGGCTCAGACGCCAACGATCCGCGAGCCAAACTTACGCCGGGGTGGTACGACGCAGGCGAAGTATCGAAGGGCCTGAAGCACCTCCAGCTCTTCAAAAAACCTGATGCGTTTCAACTCGACTCGACCGATCCAAACAACCCGAAGGTGCAAAAGACCTTAGGTCTGATGGGCATCACCGACACATCAAAGATGCCTAAGTCGTTCCAATTAGTGATGGCTCAACTCGCGTTTGCGAACTCGGATATTGCGTTCCAGGGAAACCACCTGTTTCAGGGTAATTTTTATGGCATGAATATCTTTGATATCTCGAATCCCGCTAACGTCAAGTTGGTGACGTCGATGATTTGTCCGGGTGGACAAGGAGACGTGTCGGTCTACAAGAACTTGATGTTTATGTCAGTCGAGCAGCCAAATGGGCGCATCGATTGCGGCACACAGGGATTTCCGCCGGGACCTCCGCCAGCGGCCGGCGAAGAGAAAAAGCCGCGACTTCCCGCGCCGCAAAAAGATCGGTTCCGCGGCGTACGGATCTTCGATATATCCGACATCAAGAGTCCGAAGCAGGTAGCCGCGGTGCAGACTTGCCGCGGCTCGCACACGCATACGCTTGTGGTCGATCCTAAGGATAAGAACAACGTCTACATCTACGTGTCCGGCACATCGTTCGTGCGTCAGGGTGAAGAGTTGCCCGGGTGTTCAGGTGAAGCGCCCGACAAAGACCCAAACACCGCTCTGTTTAGAATCGACGTAATCAAAGTTCCGCTGGCCGCGCCGCGGGATTCGCGGGTGGTGAACAGTCCTCGCGTGTTTATGGATCCCGGTACGGGCAAACTCAACAGCTTGAGCAGCGGAGGCTCCCATGGCAAACCCGAGGAGCAGAAGCCAACCGACAGCGACCAGTGCCACGATATCACGGTGTACTCGGCGCTTGGGTTAGCCGCGGGCGCATGCTCCGGAAATGGAATCGTGCTTGACATAAAAGATCCGGTGCACCCGAAGCGTCTGGACGCGGTAAACGATCCGAACTATTCCTATTGGCACTCGGCTTCGTTTTCGAACGATGGGAAAAAGGTCGTGTTCACCGACGAGTGGGGAGGCGGACTGGGAGCGCGTTGCCGCGCCAACGATCCGATCAAGTGGGGCGCGGATGCAGTGTTCAGTTTGCAGAAAAACAAGCTGAGTTTTGCGAGCTACTACAAGTTGCCGGCAGCACAGGGCGACACCGAGAACTGTGTGGCACACAATGGTTCGCTCATTCCAATTCCGGGCCGTGACATAGAAGTGCAGGCCTGGTACCAGGGTGGCGTCTCTGTGATGGACTTTACCGACGCCGCGCATCCGGTTGAAATTGCTTACTTCGATCGCGGGCCACTTGATCCAAAGGTGCTCATACTGGGTGGAGACTGGTCGGCGTACTGGTACAACGGTCACATCTACGCTTCGGAGATCGCCCGCGGGCTGGACGTCTTTGAACTGAGACCGACGGAGTCTCTGACTCAGAATGAGATTGACGCCGCGAAGACGGTGCGAGTGGCTGAGCTCAATGTACAGAACCAGCAAAAGATCGAGTGGCCAGCTCAGTTGGTGGTAGCCAAGGCATATCTGGATCAGTTGGAGCGATCGCAGGCGCTGCCGGCGGCCCAAATCGCTGCTGTGCGGAAGGCGATCGAAAGCGCAGAGAGTTCACATCTGAATCCACGAGAGCTCGCAAGACTCCAGAGCTTCACGCGGTCGCTGAGGAAAAGTGCCGGCACGAGCAGGAGCGCAGTAGACGCAAAGCGATTGCAGGCCCTGGCGGAAATCCTACAGCGACCCTCAAAATGAGCCACAGGCAAAATCTGTAGCGCCAGCGTGACTTCATGGTGTTCTGCGTGTTCTCAATCGCAAGGCGAAGTCTTGCAGCCTCTTTAATCGAGTGCAGTCTTTCGCAGCGCATAAACCGCGCAGGGAAGGGACAAGACCCGCCCGATAGCTGCTGTTCCCAGGAAGCGGCGCCGATAATGATTTATCCAGTCTGACATCTGGAATCCTCTCTGGAATTTCTAGTCCTGTTCACCGAGAGTTTGGAGATACGTTTGGCCGCACGGATAGAAGAGTTCCTTACGGCCTTGGTCCCACGCTGCTTTGAGTTCGGGCGTTGTGATGTCCCAGTCCGGCCGGCATTTTTTGGTGACGGCTCGTAGGTCCTGGCGGAGTTCTTCCATCGTGGGCCGCCCGAAGAACCAGTAGCCCATGTAGATCTTATAAATGACCAGACCAGGTTCGAGGACAATCGTGTGGGGGATCATGGGATTGTGGAGAGAATCAGTGTATTCGGCGATGTCGAGATCTTTTTGGATTCTGCGTCCCGGGTCGGAGAGGAAAGGCCAGTGGGCATCGACTCCACTGCGATATTCATTGGTCTCAGTGATGTTGTCGGTGCTAATCGTGACTAGCCGGCAATAGCCGACCTCAATCTCATGATGAAGTTGAACAAGCCCGTCATGCTGCTGGCGGTCCTTGGGGCAGTACCCTCCGCGGCTAAGGACGAGAACCATTGGATGTTGCTCTTGCAGTTCGGAAAGCTTGCGCCGTTTCGCGGTGTGATCGGGAAGCTCATAGTCGGGGAAGACAGCCCCCGAAACAATGTCAGATCGCATATGAAAACCACCTTTCTTGTTGAAACTGAAAACCCTTAACATAAAGAACCGGCAAGGCCTCGGACCAATGCCGCAATCTCATTGCCGCCGTGTCCAATGCGAAATGACCGGCGTCAAGAACGCGAACTTGAGCAGAAGGCACATGCCGGCGACAGGCTTCACATCATCAGAACGACGCGGAATTGTGCGTCGCCGCTTATCATTCGCGCGTAAGCCTCGGCCGCCCTTTCGAGCGGATATGTTTCAATCATGGGACGCACCCGTTAGTTCGGCGAAGCGCAGAGTGTCCTCGAAATCGGTTGGTATTCCTGAGGCCCACCCTTGAATAGTTCGACTTCCACCAATGAGCTGCACCGGTGTGACCTCAATAGGATCGAATGAAGCACCTATTACCGTGAGCTTGCCGTTCGGCCCCAAACCGTCGACCAACTCGGACATCGCTTTCGAGCTTGGAGCTGTCGCTAGAATGACCTTCGCGCCGCCCAGTTCTTGCAATGCCTTTGCTGCGTTCGTCGCTTTGCTGTCGATGTACAAGGTCGCCGGGGAACGCACCGCTGTGCCGGCCGCCGTGCCAGCCGACGCCGACGCGCTGCCCCTGCTTCCACGCTGAAACACCCGCGCCCAGCTCATCAATGATGCCCGCGACTTCGTGTCCTGGAACGCGGGGATACTGAATTCCGGGCCAGGAGCCTTCTTTGGTGAGAGCGTCACTATGGCAGACACCACAGGCCTGCACTTTGATGCGCACGTGTCCTTCACCGGGGGTGGGAATCTCGCGTTCGACGATTTGGAAATCTGCTCCCGGTGCAGGAACCTGCGCTACCTTCATTGGCGCTGATGCTACTTTTGTCGCTGCCATAAGTCCTCCTTTGGATTTTGAATTTTCCCCAAAAACGTTCACTTCTCAAAAGAGCTTGTTCTCCTTCACCCCCGCTTAATGATGAAGACTGTTTTGTCGTCAATCCGTTCCTCTTCTCCAATCTGCCGCAGATGGTCGTCGTCTTTTGTGGCGTGTTCCAGCAACGCATTGCAGATGTCTCTCGCTGATTTCCGATAGTGCTCGCGCATCACAGCTTCGAGGTGTTGGCGTTCTTCATCATCGCTCCCGTCATAGACACCGTCGGTATAAAGGAAAAGAATGTCGCCCGGGCTCATTAGCGTAATTTCGGCAACATCGGACGAGTTAGCCGGTCTAGGTCGAAATTGCATTGAGAAATACCGCTTACGATCCGGATGATCAGCGGGGATCTGCAGGCCCAATGCCAGGAATTGCACCATCCGATCTTTGTCCAGCTCTACAAACTTGCAATATTCAGCAGAGAACACAAGCGGCGGCGGGTGCCCAAAATTTACAAATCGGAAATATCCGTAGGGATGCACTTCGCCATAAAGCATCGTCGCAATCTCGCGCGCATTTTCTCTCTCTATCCCCAGTGCGTTACGAGCCGTGACCGAAAGCGCCAAACGCAGGTTGATGTTTTCAAACAGCTCAGGTGTCGTGCTTCCGTGCTGATCAAGCTCGGAGAGCATGAAAGCGTGAAACGTATCGTGTACAGTCGAGGCAATTTTCGCCGAAATAAGCCCGTGTCCCTGTGCGTCCACCAGCAGCACTCCTGCCGTACTGTTGAGCTGGGGTAGGACTTCGGCGACTCGCACCTGCTCCGAGCTTCGTGCATCTCTGTATTCGGCTTCCATTTCGGACCTATAATCCGGCCTGGACCTCAACCACTCCACATGAGCGTCTACTGAATTACGTGGCGGTGCGCCTGGCTGGAGCGGCTCAAGGAATTCCTTCGATAACTTCAGGGCCTGCCGAATGCGTGCATCGACGTCATAACGCTGCTGGAAGTTTATGTATTCAAATAGGTCCCCGCCGACCATACCGACAGGAACAGAATTCCCGTACATCTCGATGCCGGGTATATGCGGAATCGCCCCTTCCACCGGCATTAGCCGTTCACGTAAGTATTCATCGATGCTCAGATCTGTGTGCGGGGTGGTCATTGACCCCTCAAGCGATCCCATATTTTGCCTCCCTCGGAAATGAAATCGTTGTACGAACCGATGACGAGAAGGGCAGTGATCTCTTTTTCATACTTCAGATTTGCCATGCTCCTTCCTCCTATTCGTTCACCTACGTCGAAAGTCAGAATTGTCGATGAAAAGAACCAGGTGGAAGCGTCGGCCGGCGCGCCGATGCCGTGCTCGCTGGGCGCGCCGAGGCCGATAACGATCACCACTCAGTCGTTCATTGCGGCAGCTCTTGGCCGGACTGCTCGCGCGCCATGTACTCGGCGTACCAGTCCGGCCAATTCTCGTCGCGCTGCCCCCCGGTGCGCTTCTCGTGCTGGCCGTGGGCGGCCTCGGCACGCCGAAGTGCGCTCGCCAGATCCGCCGTGGATGCGAATGTCGTCTGAGCGGCGTCGATCCGGCCGGGCAGCCGCGTCGTGATCTCCTGCAGCAGCCAGCCGTTTCCGTCCGGATCACTGAACGAGGCGAATGAGCGGTAGCTGCGATGCTCGGCATCCGGACCACTGACCCGGAGCCGCCCAAACAGGTAGGGCTCGTCCGTGCCAGCGTACACGCCGCCGGCGTCGTGGAACACCTCGCTGATTTCGACGCCGCGACCAAGCAACACGTCGCGGGCGGCCTGGATGTCGGAGACGATCAGGTACAGGCCCTGTGCGGAGCCGGGTGCCGCCGGGTTGACGTTCTTGCCGAAGATGACCGAGCACCCGGACCCAGGCGGGGTGAACTGGATCACGCGGAAGTCGTCACCGGAGGCGAAGTCGGCGTCGAGCCGCCACCCGAGTCTCCCGTAAAACTCCTTCGCGCGGTCGACATCCGAGACAGGGATGACCACGATCTCGAGCTTCAAGTCAACTCTCGCGACGCTCGCGTCTTTGGCGTCGTTACCGCGGATTTCATTCTTCATATTTGCCATGTTCTTTCCTCCTATTCCTGTCCATAGAAATACATGTTCTCGGACTGTTTGATAGTTGCAAGCTGATGGTCCGTTACTTCGTCGATTCGTAGCGGACCACTCCCAGATCATCTATCACGACCTCGCGAAAGACCTGACGCCCTTTGAGCGGTTCACTAGGGAGGAATTTCACTGCCAGTTCGCGATCAGAATAACTATTCGACAGGCAGACGAACTTGAAAACATGTATCGCTCGGCTTCGATTCAAAACGGATATTACCCCGGTGTTTACGAACAATGCGGGCGACGGTATCCAACCCAAGTCCAGTTCCCTCACCGACGGGCTTGGTCGTGAAAAACGGCTCGAAGATGCGCGACCTCAGGTCTGCCGGTATACCGGAGCCGTTATCTCGTATTTCCACTAGAATGTCGGTCGGCTCTTTTTTCGTGCGCACCTGCAGCTTCCCACCTTCACTCATCGCATCTACGGAATTAACGATCAGATTAGTCCAAACCTGATTGAGTTCACTGCCGTAGGCCTTGATACGCGGCAACTCTTCGGCGTACTCACGCGTTAGCACTATGCTCTTTTTTTTCAACTTGAACTTCAGAATGAGAAGCGTGCTTTCCAGCCCTTTGTGGACGTCCACTTCCTGCATCGACGCCTGGTCCATGTAGCTGTATTCCTTAATCGCGCTCACAAGCTCAGAGATGCGTGTGGTGGCGGCCTTGATCTCACTCGCAAGTTTCGCGGCTGCGAGCTGGGCGTTGACGCGTGCCAGCACATCGTCAAAGGCGTCTTTCTCCAGGACATCTGAAATTCGCTGCAGGCCCGCGGCATCAATCCCGGCTTCAACCAGGTTGCCGGAGAGTTTCCAGGGATCAACCAAGCCATGGTCCTCAAGCCAGGTAGCGACAAGATCTTCGCGGTCGCTTTGCTCCAGCGAATTCAGGTGCGCGGTTGTAGCGGTGTGTTCGAGTGCGGCGTCTTCGAAGCCACGGATCGCGTCCTCTTGTTCGGTTGACAGGTCATGCCGGCAGAGCCGAAGGTCAGCTGCACGCAACTCGGCAAGGGCGACGATGAGATCGTTTGCGGCGCGGGTCGCCCCCGCCGCCGGATTATTCAGCTCGTGAGCCAGTCCAGCTGAGAGTTTACCCAGGGCCATCAGCTTATCCTGTTGCTGATCGGCAGTAGTCATTTCGCGCACACGATCACTCATGATGCCGACAAGACGTTTGGCAAGAATCGGCATCCGCTGCAGCAACTCCGGAAACAGACTGACGGGAAAGCGGATTACTCGAGTCGGAATTACAGCCCGGCCGGTGACAGTGAATTCTGTCATGCGCGAGAAGGGCAGCACCCCGGTCACTTCGCTCGCCGGATCGCCCGCTCTTGAAATATAGACATATCCGTCGTGGGCATTATCATCGCGGTAAGCGTGCATTTCTCCTTCGAGCAAGATTGCCATCCAGTCAGGCGGGTCGCCTTTGCGGAATAGTATATCGCCAGCCGCATAGCGCTCGTCGCGGCCGTTTTCAGCAAACCACTTCAATTGATCTTCCGGGAGATCAGCAAACACCCCAACTCGTCGCAGCGCCTCAACTCTGTCCTCAGGTGACTCGCGGGTTGCGCTTACAGACTCAATAGCTCCGGACACTGGCACCGGCACGCCCACGCCTTCTATTTTTGTGTCGTCCATCGGTCATACCACCTTGCTGAGATATTGATGTACGAAGGAGATTGCAACAGAGCCTTCGCCAACACCCGACGCGACTCGCTTGACCGAACCGTGTCGCACATCGCCGACCACAAAGATACCCGGCACGTTCGTTTCCAAGAGCCCCGGATCTCGGTCGACCTGCCATCCATTAGGCCGCTTTCCATCGCGCATCAAGTCGGGGCCGGAAAGAATAAACCCATGCTCATCACGTTCTACGATATCTGCTAGCCACCCGGTGTTTGGAGCAGCACCGATCATGATGAACAGCGAGTTGGCTGGTACTTTGTTGACCTCGTTTCTTACCGTATGTTGGATGGAAATTGCTTCGAGATGATCCTGGCCATGCGCCTCCATAACGGAGGAGTCGAATTCGATTTGGATGTTCGTAGTCTCTTTTAACTGCTTGACTAAGTATTGCGACATTGACGCTGCGAGTGATGAACCTCGCACCAACACTACCACTCGTCGCGCATACTTCGAAAAGTACATGGCAGCCTGGCCCGCGCTATTCGCGCCCCCAACGATAAACACATCTTCATTTCTGATGGACATGGCTTCGGTCATCGCAGCGCCGTAGTAGATTCCGGCGCCGGTGAGCCGTTCGACGCCTGGAGCGTCCAACTTGCGCCACTGTACGCCGGTCGCAACCAACAAGGCGTGACAACTCAGTTCCGCTCCATCCCCGAGTTTTAGCAAGCGGTATGGACCATCCAGGCGGATGGCAGTAGCTTCGGCTGAAAGGATCTCAACGCCGAACCGGCGGGCCTGAACCACGGCTCGCCGCGCAAGATCGCCACCGCTGAGCCCGCTTGGAAACCCCAGGTAGTTCTCGATTCGACTGGACATGCCAGCCTGTCCGCCAGGGGCTTCGCGCTCAATCATAACCGTTTTCAAACCTTCGCTGGCGCCGTAAACCGCGGCAGCGAGTCCCGCAGGGCCGCCACCCACAATTGCGAGGTCATAGAATGTCTCCGTCGCCCGGGTTTTGAGCCCTGAATGTTCGGCAAGCTCGCTAGTCGTGGGCTGATGCAAGCGTAAACCGTTAGGAAAGATCACGAGGGGCAAGTCTCTTGTTTCTTTCTCCTCGAGGAGCTCTATGACGTTCCTGACGTCCGCATCTGTTCGTGCGGTCTCTATGTCGAGCCATTGATATGGAACATGATTGCGGGCGAGAAAGTCTTTTATGTTGTGCGATACAGGAGACCAGCGATTCCCTAAGACACGGATTCCCTCAAACTGAGGCGGAAACCCTTCCTGCCAATCCTCGAGCAGTTCGTCCAGTACCGGATAAAGATTCTCTTCAGGCGGGTCCCACGGCTTTAACAGATAGTGATTCACGCCCGCTTCGTTGATTGCAGCGATTGCCGCGTCGGTGTCCGCGTACGCTGTCAACAACACTCGCTTGGCATCGGGATAAAAGGTGACAGCTTGCTGCAAAAACTCGACACCGGATAAGCTTGGCATTCTTTGATCAACAAGGAAGAGTGCGACAACACCGGTCCTAACCTTCAATTCCCGAACAATCTCCAACGCCGCCGACCCTGATTCAGCCCGCAGCACGCGATAGTCGCGTGCATACTGGCGTCGTAGATCGCGCTCGATTGCCCGCAAGACCTCCCGATCGTCGTCTACCGTGAGCAATACCGGTTTTGCCATATTGATCTCTCTTATTTCTTCCTCTATCTCGGCTGGTTACCGTCGCACCATTTTCAATACCAGTCTCTTGCAAATGACGGCGAGATACAATTCTGTCATTTGCTCTTACGTGATGCCACCTGTTCGCGTGTACTCTACTAGGGAGAGCGGCAAACCGAGCACACCAGCACGATACCTGCACAAAGGAGAAATAGGGATAGTACGCCACTACCGTCTCCGAAAAGGTGGCGAACTGTACGCCCTGGCGACCAAGCTCAATGCTTTTCTCGACGACCTTCTCCACAGTGCCTTCACGGCTGTAAAGCTCAGGGCTGATTTGTACGGCAGCGGCTCTTATGGTGGTCATAGCATTCTCCTTTATGGTTGGATTGTCCATCGCGTTTCCTATTCAATTGGGGATGATCGAGCGAGCCAATCCTCAAAATATATCTTCCCGAGTTGAGGTTGACTTCCGGGAGTGAGGGATCGGTCATCGACTTTGGCTCCGAAGTAACGGGCATTCGGGTCGTGGGCCAACCGAAGCGAGCTTGGAATGTAATGGCTCTGTCTTTTCTTTAATTGTCATATCATTCGCCTGAAATCCCATTGGTCACGAAGGCAGCTCCAAGCTTGTCTTGTTTACGGTGCCATCTGTCACCCTTCAAGTCCGCTCCTAACTCGATTGTATTGTAAGAACACTTCCGGCATGGCGTCATATGCTCGGCTTGATACCGTTTCCTTTCAAGGGTATTTTCTGCGTACTGTTCGAGTGGTCATAGGTTATTAAGAGGAAAGCCGTTCGCTTGCCGACCAATAGCGGGAAAAAGACTACTCCAATGCGGCAACTCTTCCCCGCTTCGATTGCCATGTCCATAAACTCATAGTCATCATCAACGACAAAGTCCTCCCCGTCCTCGCTCATATCGACCCTTCTGATCTCGATCGGCTTGTCGGTGTTGTTTGTGAGGGTAACGCTCAATGGCTTGCTCGTTGTTTGGACCACTTGATCGCCGAAGTCTAAACCCGCAGGGCTTGCGGTTGCCTGCAGGGAAGTCTGTTTTCCAATGCTTCCCGATGATGTCGTACTGACGTCTTGTTCAGGTGCGAATCCTGCCAATCCGAACGCCAACAGAGCTAGAACTATTACTCGTTTCATGGACTGAATCCTCCGAATCGAACAAATTGCAATTGTAGCGCAGCTGCTATCCAGGACCGCCGATTCGGCAGTCACCCCTTTTGCACTTGAAAGTCTACGCCACCAAGCCAGGCCGTTCTTTTCATTTCTTGCGCCAAGAACCACTTTTCTGCGGAGACCTTCGATTGGAAATCTTTCCGCGTTTCGTTCGCCAACCGACATGTGGCTGACAGTGAGCGGGTCTACCCTTTTGTTGTGGCGTTAAAGAGACTTCTGATTGCGCGCCGTTGTTTAAACAAAGAAAGGCGACCTTCGTCGCCTTTCTTTGCGTTTAGCCGGAGCCGAAAGGCTCCTAAAACGAGTATCGTACTTGAAACGCGGCCCGTTAGATTGCCGCCACCATTCAGATCAGGCCGATTGAAGAAGGGGTTGGTGACATCTCCGCTGCTTTGCGTAAAGTCGCACGTAAACTGGGCGTGGTTGAAAACGTTGAAGAACTCAAGGATGTGCGCACAATGGCGCCGAATTGAGCAAACACTCGAAAGAAGTATTTCGAGCGTCAATCTACTATACCCACGATTTCATCCAGGCCAATGGTAAAGGAGGGAAGTAGAATGGAAAGCGAGATAGTGAAAAGCGGCGCACGAAGCGGAAAGCGAACGGCGACGCATGAGAAGGGTTTTGTCGACCCTGATGATCTGAAACTCCTGGTGAGCGACGGGTTGACTGCTATGACCACGGCCGAGCGTGAGGCTTTCATTCTGGCTTTGGAGAGGGAGTTGCGCGCCGCGCACTTATGCATGCGCTTATATCTCTTCCCGCTTGGGATCTCAGCCAACTCGGCGCAAGACCTGACTCCTGGCGACGTAGGGCATTTAATGCGGTTTCTCAAGATCAGTGTGCCGCGCGCGATGGGGGTGGTTGACCGAGTCGCGGAGCTGTTTGCAGTCTCTGCGGAGGACGACGGAGTTGCGAAGCCTGGTGACCCCCTCGCCGCCTAGACCTCACCGGCACCTGTTTTTCTCTCATGACTGTTGGTTGCTTATACCGACGGCGTGACGGAGGCATTGAACCCCGCAGGTGAAGAATTCGGTGAAGAACGGTTAATTTCATTGTTCATTATCGGCCCACACGAGACGCCGCCGCCAACTCATCGGGAATCCGACCAACTGCGTTGGTGGCCACTTGGTTTATGCCATGCTGTAGACTCCGCCAACTGAAAGCTGGTGGCTGTTGCTAGTGATTCTCGCTATTTCGGGCATTGCAGCTTCGCGAACTGCATCGGAGCTGGAATATCTGGAAAAGACGAGGGTACCTGTTCCCGCTCGAACATCCACATAGACAAAGTCGCCCAATCGGACTTGTTTTGTGGTGATAAGATTCGAGAGCGGATACACCAGGATGCGTTCGACAGCTCGTTTTAAGTGGCGCGCGCCGTAGCGCCGGTCAATGCCTTCTTCGAGGAGAATCTCTTTGACCGCATCCGAGCATTGAAAAATGAAGCTTGATCCGTCCGAATGAATGATGCGATTCTGGACGGCTTGTAATTCCAGATCAAGGATCTCTCTCAAATGCTCCTCTTGCAATGAACGGAAGACCACAACTTTGTCTATGCGGTTCATGAACTCCGGAGAGAAATTGCGCCGTGCCGCTTCTAAGGCAGCGCGGTAAATCTTCTGGTCTGTGTCATCGCTGTTATCTTTGGTGGCTTTTGCGGCAGCGAAACCAAGGCCACCCGAGATCAGCTCCGACATTTCGCGTGCGCCTAGGTTGGAGGTCATTACAACCAGCGTCCGTGAAAAATCGACTTTGCGATTGTCTCCGAGAGTCAATGTTGCCTTGTCGAGAATGCCGAGGAGCAATCGCCACAAGCTATCGGAAGCCTTTTCGATCTCGTCAAAGAGCAGGAGAGAGAGCTGGGTGTCCTCGGTGTGATATCGATCGAGGTTCTCTTGAGTCAGTAACGGACTAGTTTCGCGGTGACCCAGATACCCGGGCGGGGAGCCGATCAGCTTCGCGATTTCGTGCGAGTGTTGGAATTCAGCGCAATCAATCTTGATGATGGACCCGGAAGTACCAAAGAGTGCCTCAGCCGCCTTTTCCACAACGTGCGTCTTGCCCGATCCAGTAGGACCCAGCAGCAGCAGTGTCCCGATTGGCCGATCGGACTGGTTTAGACCCGCGAGGAAGATCTGGTAGAGACCGCTCATCGCGCGCACTGCACTCTCCTGGCCTACGACGCGACTCGCTAATCTCTCTTCAAACTCTCGAGCGGGGGAACTCTTTTGATCGGGATCCAGATAAACCGGTTCTATTTCGACATGCCTTTGTTGAGATCTTGCAAACATGATTCCCTCCTCTCTGGAGTCAAGTCTACATCTGTCTCCTGAACGATCTAGGTGTGAGGCCCACCAGTTTACGGAAGAAGGTTGTAAAGTGGCTTTGGCCAGAAAACCCCGCCTGCAGGGCGATGTCCGCGATTGGCAGATCCGTCTCCGCCAACAGTTTCTTCGCGCGTTCGATTCGTTGTCGGACAATGTAGTTGATCGGACTCAATCCCATCGATTCTTTGAAGACACGCGAGAAGTGGTAACGGCTCATTCCAACTTCCCGCGCTACTACATCGAGCGCGATGCCGTGCTGCCGCTGGAGGTTCTCGCTAATGAACTCAAGCGCTCTTCGCAGTTTATGCGGCGCCATCCCGCCCTTCCTGATGCCCACATCTTTCAGACAGCTATAGCGCCTCACGAGCTGAATGGCGAGCACCGATGCAACCGAATCCGCATACAGCCTTCCAACGACGTTTTCTGCCTTCAGCTCATAGAGCAGCGACATCGCCATATGACTGAGCTGTTCATCTCTTACGGCAATCTGAGGCTCGATCGCCAGTTCACCGTGATTCAAGCTACAGCTCATAGCGGTCCGTTTCACGAAATTCGGCTCAAGGTATATGTGCAACGTTTCGTGGCCTCGGCTGTCGCGCCAACGCCAACGGGAAGGCATACCTGCGGGAATGATTGCTATATCTCCGGGTGTCAGGAAATCATCGAAGGTATGCCCGTTGATGTTCGCCTTGACGTAGACCGACGGCTCGAGTTGGACGATCACGCAGTGGCTATCTAGGGGCGGCAGATCAATATCGCCGTATTCGTTGCGGACGTGCAAGACCCTAATGTTTTGCCATCCGAGATCTTTGCTCGATGCGACTACTGACTCAGGGTAAACTGCCGACAAATCAGAAACTGGTCCGCCACGCCGTTTTTCTCGATGGCCGTGTGTTTGAACACTGGAGGTGTTTGGATGGCGCTTCCAGGGTAGCCCCGCTTGAGGCAGATAGCTTGCGGCGTCGATGTGCTGCATCTGATACATCAGTATTTCCTTCTGACCGCCCCGCGTACGCAACAAGCGCCAAAACAGCGGGCCGCGATCTAAGCTCCTCAGAGCTTTCAAGTTCAACTCATCCAAGTGCCTTTTTCGTTTGAGTCGATGGTGAATCCTTCACCATTGGCTCGGCGTTTTCCTCAGAACACCTGCTTTTCTTACCGCCTTCACTGGTAAACGCGAGGATTTTTTCAGAGAGGTATCATTTGCGATCTGAGTTTTTGGAGGGTGCGGCGTATAATAGGGGCGTTTGACCTTCTTCACGGCAATTAGAGCAATGGTTCCTGGAGGCGAAGGTAATCGAACGAACAGCAGACCTAAACCAGACCAACGAGAAGTTACATGCCGAGATCGCCGAACGCGTACGGATGGAAGAAGTCTTGCGCGAGCGGGCGAACCTCCTCGACCTCAGTGAGAGACTCTGGCAAAGGACTGGAGCCCGAAAGTCTCGAGCATCTCTTCGATGCCTTCTTTACGACGAAGCCTGATGGAATAGGGATGGGGCTTGCAATCTGCCGTTCAATAATTGAGTCCCAGGGCGGAAAGCTTTGGGGGTCACCGAACTCGCCACGGGCGCAGTTTTCAGTTTACGCTGCCGTCAGGTGCTGAGAAGATGTCATGACCAATTTCGACGCAACCGTATTCGTCGTTGATGATGATGAAGCCATTCGCGAAGCGCTGAAGAGTCTCATCAGCTCCGTGGGTCTGGACGTAGCGACGTTTGCGTCGGCGCGGGAGTTCCTGCAAAGCCGAGTCTTTGATATACCCGGTTGTCTGGTGCTGGATGTGAGGATGCCGGGCCTGAGCGGGCTGGACCTCCAGAACGAACTGGCCAATGCGAATATACACACCCCGATTATTTTTATCACCGGGCATGGCGACATCCCGATGTCGGTGCGTGCAATGAAGGCAGGCGCAGTTGAGTTTCTTACCAAACCGTTCCGCGAACAGGATTTGCTCGACGCAATTCAGCAGGCGATCGAGCGCGATCGGGCGGCGCGCGAGCTGCGAACAGAGACGGCAGAATTGCGCGCCCGTTATGACTCCCTGACACCCCGCGAGAGCGAGGTGATGGGCGAGGTCATAACGGGACTGCTCAACAAACAAATCGCCGCGGCATTGGGAACCAGCGAAATAACGATCAAACTGCATCGTGCCCAGGTCATGCACAAGATGCGGGCCGAATCACTGGCCGACCTGGTCAGGATGGCTGAAAAACTAGGAATTCCATCAGCAAAGGGTTAGCAGCCCTAAACCAAAGTATAGTAGAAATCCTGCCCGTCAGACTGGTACCCTGTCGGAAGATGTCGAAGACTATAAAACGATGCTAGCTGGAAGAAATGGAAGGGAAGTGTGACTGAGATCCCATTAATCTCAATTGTGGATGATGATGAATCAGTCCGCGAGGCTATAGAGAGTCTAATGAAATCGGTAGGATATATAGCCAAAGTGTTTCCATCGGCAGGGGATTTCTTAAAATCAGAACATCTCAGTGACACTGGATGTTTAATTCTCGATCTTCAAATGCCGGGGATGAGCGGACTTGAGCTTCAAAGTCGCCTGGTGGCTTCTAAATCCCGTGTCCCGATCATATTCATCTCCGCACACAGTGATGCAGAAGTGCGAGCGCGAGCACTCGAGGCCGGCGCAGTTGGGTTCCTACAGAAACCCTTTAGCGAGGATGCCCTGCTCAGCGCCATTACGTCATCGCTAGCGGTTCGCAAGGGTAGCGGCCACCGGCGCCTCGACCCTGACCCGTCTACTTGAATTGCACGAAGGTGTGGAACGCAATCCGAATCTACTCTTGAAGACCATGGGGGAGAGTTATGGCTACGAGTAGAACTGAGCTCGAGCGCTCCCGGCTGAATGAGTCACCCAGACTCGCTGGGGACTTACAGTCTCCGCGAGAGGGAGTCCGCCGCAGCGACACAACGCCGCCGAACCCGGATGAGGTGTCCCAGCTGATAATTAATTGGGGGGATGGCGATTATGCCGCGCTCGACCGACTGATGCCACTGGTCTACGACGAATTGCGCCGGCTCGCCCACCATTACATGAAACGCGAGAATCCGGGGCACACCCTCCAGACCACCGCGCTCGTCGACGAAGCTTACCTGCGTCTGGTCGATCAAACACGCACTCACTGGAAGAGTCGCGCACAGTTCTTCGGGATAGCAGCACAGCTGATGCGCCGCATACTGGTAGATCACGCCCGAAGCCATCTCTATGCTAAGCGGGGAGGCGGCGCGCGCAAGGTTTCCCTCGATGAAGTCGCGGTGGTTTCACCTGAGCGCGGGGTGGAACTCATCGCGCTTGACGACGCGTTAGAACGACTTTCAGTGTTCGACCCCCGGAAATCCCGCGTTGTAGAGCTCAGATATTTTTGCGGGCTGTCGGTCGAGGAGACGGCCGAGATTCTCGATGTTTCGGCGATCACGATAAAACGAGACTGGTTGGTAGCCAAGGCCTGGTTGCGCCGCGAGATGAGTGATGAAGTCTGAACGTTGGAAGCAAATCAACGATGTGCTTGTAACCGCGCTGGAGCGGGAACAGGTTGAGCGCGCTGCCATTGTCAAAGAGGCATGCGGAAGTGATGAGGGTTTGCGCCGGGAAGTTGAATCGCTGCTGGCTTCACACGAGCAAGCAAGCGATTTTCTTGAAGCGTCTATTGTTGGAGCGGCGGCTCGGCTGCTTTTGGTGGATCAAATCCATTTGGCGGCTGGTCAGCAGCTTGACCATTACAAGATCCTTTCGCTGCTCGGGGTGGGAGGAATGGGTGAGGTTTATTTGGTCCGCGACACTATATTGGGCAGGCAGGCCGCAATTAAGCTCTTGCCCTCGCATCTTACTGAGGACCGGGATAGATTGCGTCGCTTCCAGCAGGAGGCACGCTCCGCCTCAGCACTCAACCATCCGAACATAATTACAATTTACGAGCTCGGCGAATTTGACTCAGCACAATATCTTGCTACGGAATTCATCGATGGCGAAACGCTGCTCGATTACATGAAAGACTCTCATTCTCGTGACGTTCGCCAAGAGCGTTCTCAGACTGGAACCGGAATGAAACTGAGTGAAGTGCTCGACATCTCTATTCAATTGGCCAGTGCCCTCACGGCAGCACATTCCGCAAAGATAGTGCACCGTGACATTAAGCCTACAAACATAATGGTGCGGCGAGATGGCTATATCAAGGTCCTTGACTTTGGCGTAGCCAAGCTTACCGAGCAATTTCCCGACCCCGAAGTCGAGCTGTCGGAGAGAGTTCTGATCACTACAAAGCCCGGCGAAGTGGTGGGCACAGCCAGCTATATGTCACCGGAGCAGGCACGGGGCCTGCCTGTTGATGCTCGTACGGATATTTGGAGCGCCGGCGTTGTGCTGTACGAGATGATTGCCGGCCATCGGCCGTTTGAAGGACCAACAAGGAGCGACGTGATCGCGTCGATTCTGCAGAACGAGCCGCTACCGTTGGTACACTACGCTCCGTACGTGCCCGTGGCGATGGAGCGAATCGTGATGAAGGCTCTGCGCAAGAGTCGAAATGAACGTTACCAGACGGTTCAGGAACTGGCTTTTGACTTGAAGGGTTTGAAGGAGCAATTGGAGTTCGAGGCCAAGATGGCAAGCGGCTCGGTTTCCGGCGAGACGCGAGAGGCGGACGCAACGGTATTCGTGGTCGATGACGATGAATCCATTCGTCAAGCGCTTAAGAGTCTGATCAGCTCTGTGGGATTGCAGGTAACGACATTCGCGTCGGCGCGTGAGTTCCTGCAAAGCCGCGGCTCGGACGTGCCGGGCTGCCTGGTGCTGGATGTGCGGCTGCCCGGCTTGAGCGGGCTGGACCTCCAGCGCGAACTGGCCAAGGCGAATATGCACATACCTATAATCTTCATCACCGGACATGGCGACATCCCGATGACGGTGAGAGCAATGAAGGCGGGAGCCGTTGAGTTTCTGACCAAACCCTTTAGAGACCAGGATTTGCTCGACGCAATTCAGCAGGCGCTTGAGCGGGATCGGATGGCTCGCGAGCAAAGAAAGGCGGCAGAAGGCGCGCGCGTTATGGCTCCTTGAGAAACAGCGGTCACGCCAATCCCGCCAAAGCAGTCGGTGGACGGTCTATAATCAGCTTACACCGCCGGGAACCGCCGCTCTCCGAATCCCACCAACCCAGTTAGTGGATCAGGTTCATACCCAACCAGGGTGCTCACCAATCCTCCTTTTCGAATCGCATTCCGGTGTGCGCCGCAATCCAGGCGATATCCTCCATCCCGTCTGGATTGCCGCAAGCGAGAACTACCGTGTGCGACGGATCAACCCTCTTTTGCAGCAACTCCAGCGAGCGGTCCCGCGGCAGTTCTGGGGGGACCGCCTGCGCTTCGCGCGCCGGTATGCCGAATATCAGGCGAAGCACGTTGTTGGCACGGCCGACCCCGAGGTGTGAATCGCTCCGGTCTCGCGCAGTCGGGCGACTCACCGAAGGAACGTACACGAAGTCAAACGTGTTCGACGCTTCGATGGCGATCAATTCGCGGTGGTATGCGAGCTCTTCATAGGTACGATTCGCGTGTATAAGCGTGTAGCGCTTACCCGGGGCGCCGTTGCGCTGCGATTCGAAGTGAAGCTGTTTGACCATTGACACGAACGGCGCTAGACCAGTTCCGCTGGCGACCATCAGCACGTGTGCGAACCCGGCCGCGCGCCTTGCGAGTGTGAAATTGCCCACGACGCGCTCCAGATAGTCGAGCCGGTCAGTGCCTTTTCTATCCACCCGAAACAGCGATTCTGTAAAGCGCCCCAATTCGCCGTTACGATCACTCTCGAGCACCACGTAGAATTCGAGATATTTACCCTCCGCCGTCTCGAAAGGGGCCGAAGCGATCGAGTATGAATGAGTAACCGGCCCGTGCTTTTGTTTTCCATCGGCATCGAGATCGGGTACATAGCGGACCTCGTTTCCATCCTTCACCTTCTTTGTAAGAAGGCAATCGTCGCGTCGGAGCGCTATGTATTGGCCGGCTTCAAATGAAGGAACTCGGCCGCCGTTGTTGGCGACCAAACGAAAGATAGCTAACGACGAGGAGAGCCTCTGCCACTCAGCGATGCGTCCATGCTTCATTTCCATCATCTTGACTCCACGGTAGTAACCGATTTGATCTTACCCAAGAGAATAGTTGCCGGTAGGAATAGCGATCAGATCTTCCGATTGACGTTGCGTTTTCAGCACCTCATCGACAAGAAACAAATCGGTCAGCAGCGCGCGAAGGTGTATTGAAGCGTTCAGGTTGTCTACCAACTGTGAGCTGATCTCGGTTTGAGCGAGGACCAGTTGAATGGCGGCGAGCGAGTCGCGGGCGTCTCGGTCGAGCACGTCAAAGAAGGCTTGGTATTTTTCAGCCCGGTCAATGCCCTCGTTCCGTACCGTGATCGCACAACTCTCCGCCAGGCCACTCAAAGCGTTGACAGCACGATTGAGGAACTCGCGAACTTGCCCAGCCGAACCGCTGAATTTGTCACTCGGGAGCCCCTGTGCGGCGTACGCCAGCATGAACTCATAGCACTCTTCGATTGCGTTACAACGCTCTTCAGTTTCCATATTTTACACCGTGGCCTTTCCCCCTAAGATTTCAGTGATGAACCTGAACCATCGACGATCCAGCGGTGGGGATCGTGCTCTTTCAGATAAAACTCACGACTCATCGAACCAACGACCATGGACTTCGTGATCGCCAGCTTCTCTGGCCGTATCGCCATGTAAATGTGTACTACAATTAATCCGATCAGACCCACCCCGGCCAGGCCGTGCAACACGTACATTAATCCCCAGGTCATGTCACTAAACAGATAGGGATTGCGCGGGAAGAAGATCGTACGCACCCGAGACAGCATGAATACTCCTGTGCCGATTACCGACAGACCCGCCGCAACTATGGACAGATGATAGAGCTTATTCTCGAGAGGATACTTCGCAAACTTTCGCGGTGGCGGCGCGGTTCGTCCCATAAAGCGCACTACCCTCCGGAATGCGTCCTGCAGATCGATCTTGTCCGGCCATATTGACCAAAAATCCAGAAAGAACGATGCATGGATCACGTGAAATACGACCGACGCGGTCAACACTGCTCCTGCAATCCAATGATAGGTAACCCAGTCAAACTGGAAACCCACTCTGGGAAGAAACGCGGTGAGCAAGAGTGTGATCATCGAGGCGGCCATGATCCAGTGAAACAGCCGCGCCGGAAGTGAGTGTCTGGGGATCCGCTCGGGAAGTTGCGGCGGAATCTCAACCGGATCATCGTTTACAAAGTGTTTGGCGGTGGCGAAGTATCGTACATAGACCGCATGTACCATGAGGAAGAGCAGTCCCCCGATCATGGCGATCCAGATCAAGAACCAAGCAATATGGATCGGGACTGATTGTCCCCACGGGTCTGTGGCCCACTGGATTATGTCCATGCTGCCTCCACTACGCCGCCGATAGCCCGCTTCACCAGGTTTCTCATCAGCGGGATTTTGTAGCCGTTGAACTGCAACGGTACTGCCCCTCGCACAGCGATCTTTCCGGCCATCTCACCGGTTTCCGCACTGGGCGATTTGCCGCGAACTGCGTCCTCGACGGCTTTCAAGCGCAATGGTCGAGCGGCGGCGCCGTTTACGGCAATCCGAATTCGCTCAATGGTTCCGCCTGAGACGACCATTGCCGAGGCTACATTCAACAGCGGAAAGTCCCACACGTTTCGGTCACGAACCTTCTCGAAATAGAATCTTGTGTTGGCCCAGGTGGAGGGAATGCGAATCGCCATCAACAGATCGCCGGATTGCAGGATATGTAGCCGAGTAATATCGATTTCAGGTCCGATAAAATAGTCTTGGGCATCGACTACACGCTCGCCTTTCGGTGTGAGCATAACAAATCTAGCATCGAGGGCGATCAAGGCTGGGGCCGAGTCGGAAGGATTCACCGCGACGCAACGGTTGGCGTGGAGAATAGCGTGTTCCCTGTTGCGCCCATCCGGATCGTCGGCATAGCAGATGTTCCCGCCCGCACGATAGCATGGCCATCCTGCGCGGTAATACCAGCAGCGTGCGTCCTGCGAAACGTTACCGCCAATCGTGCCCTGGTTTCTGATTTGTGGCGACGCCACCAACTCCGCCCCCTGGGCCAGCAGACTGTACTTTTGCTTGATGATTTCGCTGTTGACGATTTCGGTGAGTGTGGTCATTGCTCCGATCTCGATGCCCTCGTCAATAGTGCGAACTCCCTTGAGTTCATCGATGCCACTCAGATCCACCAGCACCTTCGGCCTCTTGATCCGATCCTTGAGCCAGTCGAAACTATCCATTCCGCCGGCCAATACCCAGGCGTCGCTGCCGTATTGTTCGAGGATCTTCTGTGCCTCAACGGCCGAAGTCGGCTGAATCAAGTCAAAAGCAGGCATTACATCTCGTATTACAGCCATCGATCTTTCCTCTCGAAACTCCGACAAATCTCATCGGGTTCCTCAGATACGTCACTCCCAAAGTCAGCGACAAACTGAAGTTTGTCGGACATCACATCAAATGTGGGCCGTTAGCGGATGCTGCATCGGGCGCCCCGCTTCCAGTGACGTCAGAATCGTGTCGAGATTCACAGGCGCGCGTTGGAAGACTTCGTCTCCCAGCGCATCCGAAAGCGCGTTCAAAATCGAAGCGCAACCGCCGCCCACCGGCGGCTCGCCAATGCCGCGAGCGCCCACTGGCGTTTCAGGATCGGGAAGGTCCAAAGCGCCCCACTGCATGTCCAACGGTACATCCAAAATCGTCGGTGGCTTGTTCTGATAAAAACGCTTCGACACCATCGCTCCGTAGTGCGGATCGAATACCCACTTCTGGCCGATTGCGTGGCCTATGCCGAGAATCGACCGCCCAAGCACCTGGCCACCGAGCGCCGCGGGATGAATCACCGTCCCTACATCGGCGTAAGCGAGGAAATCCACGATTCGGTACGCGCCGTTCTCGACGTCCACCTCAACCTCGGCAAAGCTGGCGACGTAAGAAAACGTAGAACCATCGCGTCCGTAGTTGTCGCGCGCAGCCGAGACCAGCCCCTGGCCCGCGAGCGCCGAGACTGACGCCTTCGTATAGCTGTTGAGGTCTTGCGGTGCATCATGTCCGTCGTATATGCCGCCAAGTTTGATAGCCCGTTGAGCAGCTTGCGCCAGAGTTAGTCCCCGTCCTCCGCCTTTATCAGAGACTCGCTCGTTTGCGACTTCATAGTCTTCTGGTTTGCCGCCGAGGGTCGTTGCTGCGATCTCCTGAAGCCGCTTCCTGGTTTCCATTGCCACGGCATGGGCTGCACGCGTCATGGCATGCGTCGTTTGACTCCCACCCGAAACACAAGTAAACGGAAGATTCTTCGAGGTATCGCCCCATACCACGTCGCACTTTTCCCAGGGCACACCCAGTATCTCTGCTCCCACTCGATGCACATCAATTACGGACTCAGTTCCCAGGTTGCCAATTCCTGACTGGAACTGAATACGTCCAGAAGGCTTAATAACTAAGAGCCCGTCGAAGCCGATAGTGCCGCCCACATAGCAGCTGAGAGCTACGCCCACTCCGCGCACCTTGCTGCCAATTCGTTTTGGCGTGCGCTCCACTCTCGCTTTCCACTTGAACTGCTCGGCGCCGCGGTCGAGGGCTTCCTTGAGAAATGCACTTGTCGCGTGCTGCAACTTGCCTTGTACGGGCGGTCCAAACCGCGCTTTCCCTTCCGGACAATTGATGCGACGGATGGCCACCTGGTCCAGCCCGAGCCTGCGCGCAGCTTTCGCGATGATGGGCTCGATAATGACGATTGCCTGTAAGCCACCAGGTGAGCTCTGCGCACTGCGCGGCGGAGTATTCGTCAACACCGTTACTCCGCGCCAGCGCATCGCTTGCGGCTGATACAACAAGGAAACTATGCGGCCCGACGTGGGGATATCGCCTTGTGCGTCGTAAGGCCCGTTGTCGGAAACGACGAACATATCGAGGGCTGTGATGCGGCCATCCCTGGAGAAGCCGACCTTCATTCGGCCGCGAAAACTGGGCCGCGCGCGCCCGATGTAGGTCTCTTCCTCGCGGCTAATGCGCATCATCACCGGCGCGTTAGCCTTCTTCGACAGGAACGCCGGGATAATCATTGAAACACCGCCGGTCACCTTACTTCCAAAGCCACCCCCGGTATATTCACTGATGAAGACAACGTTCCTCGGATCCATATTCATCCAGCGCGCGAGCACGGGCAGCGTTTGATAGGTGCTCTGGGTGCCCGAGTGAACGTAGACCTTCCCGTTCTGCCAGTAAGCCATTGAACTACGCGGCTCGAGGGTCTGATGGCTTGTATCCGGTGTGACAAAGGTTTCGTCGAGAACCAATGCAGCATTCCTAAAACCAGCGTCGACGTCTCCGTATGTCCATTCGTCTGGAGTCTTGCCCATCGGCAGACGGCCGTCTTTGAATTCAGCGAAGTCTGCCTCGGTCCACTTGAGCTCTTTGACCTCGGGTAGTCCCGGTGGCGCCTGAGCAGTGACCCAAACATTCCCATCAGTCCGAGGGTTTGGCCCGCCGGGCCGCAACGTGTCGAGTGGATCGATGACGAATGGAAGCGGCTCAAAGTCGATTTGAATTTTTTCGATTGCATCGGCAGCGGTGAGCTCGTCGACTGCAGCGACTGCAAGAACTGGCTCGCCTTGATAGACAGGTTCCATCGTGAGCGCCCGTTCGCCCCACTTGCCGGCCTTGATGACTGTTCCGTTGTCAGTAACGTTATCGGCCGGCGCTGGGAGATCGTCTGCCGTTAGTATTGCTTTTACGCCGGGCATTGCCAACGCCTCTCTCGCGTCGATGTGCTTGACGCGTGCGTGCGGCAGCGGACTAAGCAGCAACTTGCAAAACAGCATTCCCTCTGCGCGGAAATCTTCGGCGTATTTCGCCTTACCGGTGACCTTTGCATAGAGATCGGCGGTTACATAGTTTTTGCCGATCAGCCTGTACTGTTTTCCGTACTGCGGCTCGGTCGAGTCATTCGAATCAGCAACTTTACTAGGCACCGGTTTCCTTCCTCATGTTCTCCGCGCCACGCATCATGGCGGTCAGAATTTTGTCGTAGTCCTGGCACCGGCAAAGGTTCCCGGAAATTCCATTAGCCAATTCCGCTCTAGTAGGATTTGGATTTAACTTCAGAAACCCCACAGTGGACATAATGAAACCCGACATGCAGAACGCGCACTGGAACCCTTGCTGGTCAATGACGCCCTGCTGAATCGGATGCAACGTTCCGTCGGCGCTCGCCAGCCCTTCGATTGTCAACACCTTTTTGTTTCGTACTGTGTGTGTAAGAGTCGAACACGAATAGTACGGAACGTCATCGATCAACACTGTGCAAGAGCCGCATTCGGCGCGGTCACATCCGAGCTTAGTGCCGGTAAGACCCAGCTTGTAGCGCAGGGTCCACGCCAGCGTCTCTTGTTTCATTGCGTCGACTCGCCGCTGCTGCCCATTTACGTTGATCGTGACGAGCCGTTCAGCAACACCGATAGACTGAGGCTGGCCCAGTAGAGTGGGGGCACGAAACAGATAGTTCGCTGAGGCGACTGCCGCGCCACCAGCGATCACGCCCTTAATAAAGGCGCGCCTCGAAACTGCTTTCGGCATCTCTCCGCTCGCCATGGCAATCTCCTCTTTGCCCCGCCAGGTGCTTTCTGCAAGGTATTACTAGTAACATTGCGCACCAGACTGCCGGCTGTTAGAAGCAGCATTTTCCTTTCCGCAATAATCTTGCACGAGGTGAATGCCCTGGTCTTGCGATCTTTTGCTCAAAATGGATATTCCTTGCTGCTACGGAAAGCCTCCGCGCGGAAAGGTCCTTTAGACATTGGTGTTGGCTTCATTTTGTTGTCAGCTCCTTCGGCGTCGGGAACTGCGAGGCGTTCCAGCCACCACCGAGGGCCTTGACCAACAGGACACTGGCGGTCATCTGTTCCATTTGCAGATTCACCACGGTTCGTTGATTGGTTAGGAGAGTGGTTTGCGCGGTGATCACATTGAGGTAACTATCGATTCCGGTTTTGTAGCGCTCAGTGTTATTGGACCGTCACCTTTTTGGCGGGGGGTAGTGGGGGAATAACTCACCCCACTACCCGGCGTGGGGAAGGATCCGATGTATTAGTAATGTTGTTCCTTCGTCTGAACGTATTCCTACTGGCCGCTGGAGCCGCAGGGGGTGTCCCACAAACTTTAGTTTGTCGCGGACTTCAACGCCGCGGTACCGAGGAAGCGACAAACTGAAGTTTGTCGGACGCGGGAGTGCAGCCGGCCTGCGAGGCCTAATCTACTTTCTTCCAGGTTGCGTCCGGTGCGTATTGGGTCATGGTCTTAACGCGGACGGTGGTCCTCGGGCCCAGGTCTTTCTGATAAACGATACCGTCCTGGTTGACGATAAAGGTCATCACTCCCGAAGACCGGTATTGCGCGGGATAGGCCACGAAAGCGAATCCGCCCGTCATCTTGCCTTGGACCAGATACTTCTTCTCACCGCCCGGCGCATGCCGTCCCTGGCTTGTAAGGATTCGGTAGTAGTAGCCGTTGAACGGTCGCGGCTGAGTGGTTTCCTTCGCATAATCTTCACCACTCGCCAATGTCAGCAGCGGGCCCACCGGGCTTTCCGACTCGCCGTCGGAGATCTTCCAGTAGAGACCGTTGTGTTTGCCGTCATCGCTCCGGAATCGGGGCGCGTACTGTCTGACTGGGTCTCCATCGCGAGGCTCAGAATGGTATTCGTTCTGCGCTACTACCAACTCGCGGCAAACCGCAACAGTCTCAAGTTCATTTTGGCCGATTCGCCGAAACAGTATCTCTTTCCGGCTGGCGACGGTGTCGAAGTACCAACGGTTCCCTTTCTGCGCAAGCGGGATCGGCGTCGGCCAGTTCTCGGCGCCGACGTAGAGCGTCGTGGTTCCATCTGACTCTCGAACCAGCCGATGCATCTCCTTGTATTTCTCGACGAACTGGTGGCGACTACTGCGGTCTTCGGCATCATCCCCACAGGAAATGATCTCGATCGCCGCAGGTCCAAGAATCTCCAACAGAGCCGTCTGGTCATCCTGTAGCACTGCGTCGAAGAGTGCGGCGCTCGCTTCCTCGCAAGCGCTGAACGTCTTCTGCCTCGGTTGTTGTGCCAGCGCAAGATTCAAAGAACCCGTGGCAAAGATCGCGAACGCGGCTAGTCTGGCTAGCTTGCCAAGGTGAAAACGCTCGAAGGTCTCTCTCATATTTAACATCGTTCTAGTCTCCATTCCTGAGCTTTCCCTTTAAGTCTGAACCCGTGACGTGGCCGGCAAACTATTTGTCCATTACCGATGGCGTCCCCCGCCGCCTCCTCCTCGCATGCCGCCTCCTCCTCGCATGCCTCCACCGCCGAAGCCGCCGCCTCCAAAACTGGACTGTCCACGTGAAGCGGAACCATGTTGGATTCCACCTTGACCAAAGCCGCTGAACGCACCGGAGCGAGTACCCATGCTGGAGCGTCCGTCACCAAAGCCACGAGCGTCTCGGCGACTTGGCGCAGCTACGGGAGGGGAGGGAAATCCGCCGCGACCGCGATCAACGTTGGGATTGGGAGAGCGATCTGCCGGACCTCGGCCGGAATCGCGATTGGTGAGGCCCATGCCGCGATTGTTCACAGAACCTCCAACATCGTGGCTGCCCCGAAACGAAGGCCCATTCTGTCCGGGTCGGAGATTGCCCCGTTCACCGGGAGACCGGTGGAAGAAACTCGGGCTATGCGAGACATAAATATTGTGGTTGAAGAGTACCTCCCGGCGGCCCCAGTTGAAGCCCCAGGCACGCCAACCCCAGCCATATCCGCCGAAAAACCCGAGACCAATCCCAGGACCGAAGTAAAACGCCGGTCCATCCCAGGGATCAAAAATGTACCCCGGGTACACCGGCAACGGCGCTCCGTAAACGGTCCATGGATCGTAAATCGGCAAGTAGCAAACATCGGGTTCAGAGGGCTCGATGGTGATCGTCGAGCCTTGTGTGGCCACCGTCTGCTGCGGCGAGCTCTGCAGAGTTCCGGCGTCCTCGGCACGCTTGCGCATGACCTGAACTGCGTCGAGCACATCCTGCTGTTGATTGAAATAAGCGTCGCCGACTGCTGAAGTCCAGGAGAGACTCTCATTCATCTTTGCAAGCACTGATGGAAATTGGGTCAACGCTTTCACACTCGGATCCCACGATTCCTTGTCCACTTCCGTGGCTAGTTCCTGGCCTTGCAGTTTCGAATGCTGCTGCAGCCATCGCTCTGCTTCGACGACTTGCGTCGGGTAAGTAGAAGCCGCCAGGATCTGAGCAACGAGAGCGTCGGGGTACAGGGCGAACGGCGCCACGAGTTGCTGCAATTCGGCGGGAGTCTGTTGCGCTGGCTGCGCGGTCTGTACGGGATCAGGTTGCTGGACAGCGAGCGTGTGTACAGATCCCGCTGCCAGTACCATAAATCCAACGATCATCGCCATCAGCGTTCGCTTCGCCGACATCATGATTCTGCGGGCACGCAGCAATCGTTTTAAGAAAAGCCGCGAGTGAAAAGGACTGAGCTCGTCCCTGCGCTGCGACGAATTAGACGCTCCCGCTAGATTTGAGCGAGACGTCTGTCTTACAGTATGTTGCTTCGTATTTGTCTCGTGCATAACGCACCTCCTTAGCGACAGAACCTCCACTCATCTGGAGAACAGAGAAGTTTCGGCGAGAGAGATCTGCCTTCGGTCTTACTTCTTCTTCTCCTCCGGCGGGAACTTCTCGAACATCTTTTTCACCCCCTGGTCGATTGTCTTCGCATTCTTGGCCGCATTGCTGTTGATCGTCCCGCTTGCAGTCCCGCGCCAGACATATTTCTTGTTAGTCGAGTCGCCGATGTCGACGATGAGAGTTCCCACGGGGATTTGTTCCACCTGAGTAATCGCATTGCCGCCAAGTCCTCCCCAGCCGCCTCTCCAGCGCCCTCCCCAACCCCAGCCTCGTCCCCAACCCGGTCCCCAACCCCAGCCGCCCAGGCTGGTGGTGTTGAGCTGCGTTTTCTGGGTGACAGAACAGTGATAGACAACGGTCAAGTCCGCATTGCTATCGACTTTCGTCAAACCTTTAGCCGCAAGCTGAGCTTCTATGGCTTTCTCGATCCGTTGGTTGGTCAGCGTTTCCGGGGTGAGCGTACCCTCCGCAAAGGCGTAGGTCTTGTAGCTTGAGAAATCGGTTCCCTTGTCATAGTCCACATTTACTTTCAGCGCAAACGCGGTGCCAGCCATGAGAAAAAGGCAGAGTCCGACTACGACCCGGATACCGATTGTGATCTTCTGAGTAGATTTGATTGCTTTCATTACAGTCACTCCCTTTCTATTTTTGTTGTCCAAATCGATCATCAAGGGGCGCCTGCCTTCCATCAGGCGTTCTCTTGCCCCTCAGTGATAAACGCGGGAAATTCCTTTGAGCCGTATCATTGTGGTATCTCGATTATTGGGTCGGGCGTATAATAGTCGCACCTTCTTGGACGCTTGATCCTTGCTTGCAGTACGGTGCGGCCATTCCGCAACCAGAAAGAGGCGCAAGGCTGCCGTGGATTTGATTGGCTCTTACAACTACGCGCTGGTGGCGCTTTCGGTGTTGATCGCCGTGGTTGCGTCGTACGCCGCTCTGGGCCTAGCAGGCCGCGTAACTGCCGCGGCGGGTTGGACTCGCGCGGTTTGGCTGCTGGGCGGCGCGGGTGCGATGGGGACTGGCATTTGGTCCATGCACTACATCGGGATGCTGGCGTTCATCCTGCCGGTTCCGGTGGCCTATCATTGGCCGACGGTTCTGCTGTCGCTGTTCGCAGCCATTCTCGCTTCGGT
>WNFR01002091.1_pt1 | contig 41346 bp, 35 predicted proteins | sample 5400221 | NCBI WGS metagenome assembly WNFR01 (sample SAMN13153357, study PRJNA577476) | soil metagenome | isolation source: 40 cm soil under Madrone tree | place: USA:California | collected 2016-06-14 | reverse complement strand
TGCCGCTGGCGTCCTTGAGCGTCACGCTCAGCTGCAAGGTGCCTTTGGAGGGGACCATCGCCGGCGCCGGAGTCACCACGACGGATGCGACCGGAACGAGCGCTACGGTCACCGTCGCGTTCCCGGTTCGCCCTTCGCTCATGGCGGTGATCGTCGCGGTCCCCGGCGCGCCGCCCGTCACGAGCCCGCTCGGCGACACCGACGCGACCGTTGGCGCGCTCGAAGTCCAGGTGACGGCCCGTCCCGTCAGCGCGCTGCCCGCCGAGTCTTTCGGCGTGGCGGTCAGCTGCGCCGTCTGCCCCACCGTCAGACTCGCCGTCGCTGGCGCGACTTGCACCGAGGCCACCGGCACGATCGCCACGTTGATCGTGACCGTCCGTGGCGGTCTTGCTCTCGCTCGTGGCCGTAATCGTGGCCGAGCCTTGGGTCACCCCCGCGACCTGCCCCGTGCTGCTGACAGTCGCGACGCTGGGACTGCTGCTCGCCCACGTCACCGGCCGCCCGGTCAGCGTGTTGCCAGCCGCGTCCTTGGTCGTCGCCGTGAGGGAAAGCGTCTGACCGACGAACATGTTGGCCGACGTGGGAGAGACCTGTAGGGAGGCCACCGGTACGGTCGTCACGGTGACCGGGACGGCGGCGCTGTGACCTTCGCTCGTCGCCGTAATGCTTGCGGAGCCTTGGGCCACGCTCGTAACCAGACCGCCGCTGCTCACGCTCGCCACAGTGGCATCACTGCTCGACCAGGAGATCGAACGGCCGGAGAGGAGATTACCCGCGGAGTCGGCCGTCGTAGCCGTCAGCTGCACCGCAGCGCCCACCAGCAGGCTCACGACAGCTGGGGTCACATTCACCGAGGCCACCGCAGCTGGGACAACCGTGATGGTAGCCGTATCCGAGCCAGAGGCGGAGCTCCCGTGGGCGACGACTTTGAAGCGACCGGCATTTTGGGTCGCCTTGTAACCCGCGTAGTGCCGACCACCGTGCGTATTCGTGTCCGCAATGCTACCACCAGTGACACTCCACGTCACATTGATAGTTGCGGTATCGCCGGCAGGTGTAAGCGCTACCGCCATCAGCTGCGTAGCGCCGTCGGTTGGGAGCGTAATGGACTTGGGAGCAATCTGCAAGCGGAGCGTCGCATTGGGATCAGTGACCGCTACCGGCTTCTGGCAGCCGAGGGCCGCGAGAGCCACGACCAGCCACGCGTCTTTCAGCATGGCCAACCGGCGCGACAACTTGTGCATGAACGTCATGACAGGATCTCCTGTGCTAGGGCGTTTGTAGAACGGCAAAGAGTCCCACCAGACCTCATGGGCTTCTTTACGACGGCGTGACGGATGTAGGGGGAGGCAGGAGCAACAAGGGCGGGGCAGATCAAGGCCTGTCGTAGCGCGGACAACGCTCGCGCCGCGGTCGTGCGGACCGCTTTGGAGCGCGCCAGGCGCTTGGCCAGCTTGAACGTGAACGGCATGCCTGCGACCCTCCTGTTACCAGCCCAAAAGAAAAGGCCCCCAGTGTCGACCCGAAGGTCGATGCGCTGGCGGCCCGGCGGGCATGGCGATCAACTCGCCGTAGCCCCGTAGCTCTGCGTCGCCGTCTTTAGACGGGTTTGCTCTGAGCAGCGATTACTCTAGATGTCCTGTGCGGGGACCTCAGTCGCAGCAGCGCCTGCTTGGTGTGCGAAGCGCCGGTGCCTGTGGCGCGGGCGCAATGCCGCGTCCCAGCAACGGCGCCAATATAGGACCGGCCCGGGCGACCGCGCAAGCGTCAATTTGACATAATCTTACGTGACCAGAGGTCGTGTGACGGGAGTCACGTGTCGCCGAAGCGGGAAGCCCTTTCCGCGTCCCGGGCACGCCCCAACTCCTTCAACACGCGCCGGTACTTGAAATAATCCCTCAGCCCCGGATGCGTGTAATTCGAGCTCGTACGGCCCGAGGTATCCACGGTCGGGGACTCACCCGCGGCCAGACGGCGTAGCGTCTTGAGCACACCCGCGATGCCTTCCACGTGAGATTTGTGCTGCATGAACACGTGAGTCTCGCTGAGCGGGTCGATGTCTTTGGCGGACCCTTGCGCTAGCACGGATCCCGTGTCGATCCCTTTGTTCACGCGCAGCAAGGACCAGCCAATGCCCCAGAATTCCTTGTTCAGCGTGGCCCAGAACGCCGAATGGGGGCCTCGGTACTCCGGCGTCAGGCCGGGATGGAACACCAGCATGCCCAGTGGCGGGATGGAAAAGATCCTCTCTTGGAGGATCACGTTCACCATCAGGACGCACACATCTGGCGCCAGACGCTTCAGCACCTGGACCGCCTCAGCGGAGTTGATGTCGTGAATGCGGACGATCGGCGGACGCCGGTAGGTCGGCGGCAGGCGACGCTGTAGATCACCGAGCAGCTTCTTCAGTCTCCGGGAATCACCCGCCCCGTGGAAGAGCGTGTACGTCAGCCGCAGCAGGACCTCATCGAGCACTTTCCAGAAGCCGATGCGCTTGGCGCGTCTCAGCAGGTACGCCCCGAACCATGGCCGCGTCTTCTTGATCACCACAAACCCGTCGAACGGATACTGCGACGCGGCCCAGTCGGCTTTGATATACTGGGTCCAGTGATCGTGAAATAGGAAGTAGGTCTTCATGTTAGCCATCGTGTGGATTCGGAAAGATCCTTTGAAATGCGCTCTGCGCCAGGCCGATCCAATCGTAAGCTCCAGCCGCCTTCGCGCGGGCGTCGAGGCCCGTGTCTTCCTCGACCAGGGAGATGCGCGGCAGCAAATACGGATTGCCCGATCCCGCACGGATGCGCCCGATCTCAGACGTGCACGAGCACCGGAAGCCCATCTGCCGCACGACATCCTCGCTCGCTCGCGAATAGGCGCCATAGCGAGCGACGCCGAACGGATAGGAAAACAGAGAAACGGGCACGCCGAGCCGGTCTTCCAGGATGTGCTTGGATCGCCGCAGGTCGTGACGCAGCGTGGTTTCGTCCAGCCGTCCCATCAGGTGATGATTCAAGGAGTGACTGCCGATCCGGATGCGCTTGCTCCGCGCCATCTCGCGTAGCTGTGGCCACTCGAGAGGCCGGAATTGAGCGGCATGCTCCGCGTATTCGCGAACCAGCGCTGCGTCAGACGAGTACCAGGGCGGCGCCACCTTGCCCTCGAGGAAATTGACGGTCACAAAAATCGTGGCGGACACGCCCAGCTCCTCCACCACGGGCCACGCGTCCTCGTAGACGCTGCGGTAGCCGTCATCGAACGTGAGGCCGAATGCGGGGCTCTGGAGGGAGCCTGCTTCCTGGATTGCCTGCAGCACCTCGTCGAAGTCGAGACAGCGATATCCGGCGCTGAGCAACGCGGCGAGCTGACGGCGAAACCGTGAGGGCGAGACGGCCATGTCGCTCTTGGCAGGGGCAATCGCGTGCAGGACAAAGAGCGCAAATTTTCTGGTGGAGCGCGGCGTCAGCCAGGTGTGCAGCCGGGCCACATTCCGCTGTCCTGCATAGAAGCCGCGCTTGACGACTTGGCGGATCGAGGTCACGACGGTGTTGGGCGCAGCACCCGGATTCGCCACCTCCGCTCCGTCGCGCGATGCCGGATCTCGACGTTCTCACGCGTCTCGTATGTTGACGCCAAAACCTTCCAGATGCGCCTGGTCACGAGGGTGTCGAACATCGAGATGATGAAGACGCCCTCTCCCGTCAGGCACCCGGAGAGACTGCGGAGCACGCCCCCAAAATCCTCAACATAGTAGAGCGATTCGTTCAGGACGATCACTGGAAACCGCTCCGTCGGCGTGAACTCCCGATAGTCGCTCTGCGCGAACGAGCAATTGGGAACCTGACGCGTCTTGGCGCGTTCGATCGCCTCGAGCGAATAGTCGATCCCCACTACTCGCACTGGACTGACGGCGCGGAAGGCCTGCTCCAGAACGCCATCGCCGCATCCCGCATCAAGAATGGGCCCATCGCCCGCGCACCGGCACATCAGCGTCAGCAGCGCGTCGTAGCGCTCCTCCTCCTTGCCCTCCGTGACCCCGTACCCGCCGGCCCATCTCCTCTCCCAAGTGGCCGCCGAGTAGTAGCGCTCGTAGCTCCGCTCGTAGAACAGGTGACGAAGGATACGCGCCACATATCCGATCATGCGGAGCTCGCGGTCATCGATGAGGTATTCTCATCAAAATACGCGCCAGCCCCGGTCTCTGCCCCGGGGCCGCTTCGCACAGTACAATAATGAAAGAAGATTACGGGCAGGGCGACCGCCTCGGGGTGACGGCGGCGACCCCGGTGCGGGGATTACCGACTGCCCCGACGCAGCAGCATCACGGGGACGGTGCGGAGCATGATCTTGAGGTCTTCGAGCGCCGATTGCCGGCGGATGTATTCGAGATCGTAGTGCACCTTGCGGCGCACGTCGTCCACCGAGGTATCGTACCCCTGGTTGACCTGGGCCCAGCCCGTGATCCCGGGCCGCACGCGCTGGCGTCGCGGGTAGCTTTCGATTTGCTCTCGCAGGTACACGAAGATGTCGGGTTGCTCCGGTCGCGGCCCGACGATGTTCATATCGCCCTTCAGCACATTGAACAACTGCGGCAGCTCGTCGAGACGGAACGTGCGCAGCAGTCGGCCGATCGCTGTAATGCGCTCGTCGTCTGCTTCCGCCCATACCTGCTTCCCATTCTGCTCGGCCGGCCGCATCGTGCGGAACTTGTACATCGTGAACGGCGTGCCGCCAAGGTCCATGTTGCGTCGCGTGTTCCCGCCGGCGCCGGTGAGTGCCCTGCGATCCAGGCCAATACGCGCTTGCGTGTAGAGCACCGGTCCGCGCGAGGTCAGCTTGATCAATACCGCGATCAGGAGCAGTACGGGGGATGTGAGCGCGAGGCCGACGGCCGCCACGACGATGTTTACGAGGCGTCGAACCCGGCGCTCTCGATCAATGGGGTGGAGCGGCGACGCGTGTACGAGCGAAAGCGTCGGTCGGCTGGATCGTGCCGTTCCGTAAGGCGTGAGCGTCGTCGTCATGGCGCAGAGGCATGGCAAACTCCGTGCGCGCGCCGAGGCGCCATGCTGCGAGCGCGAGCTTGCCTTGACGTGCACCGGTTCGCAGCCGGCCGCGCTGCGTTTCGTAGCTCGCTCTATGGCGTAAGGGCGGCGAGTGTAGAACGCTCGCGACGGGCGAGCTCGGCCGTTCGCGTGACGCCGAGGTGGCGCTCTCTTCCTTCTATATCCATATCGCGTGGACGCAACAGGTATTCGCGAGATCACCCGTGAGCGTCAGTCGCTCGATCGGGCGGTCTTACGGCGTCGTTGCCTCGGCGCCGCGTAGGAGGCGTGGGTCAGGGAGCCGAACTAGCGGGCGGACAGTCGACCTCGAAATAGAACCGGGTTCCCCAACTCGGGTGGGTCTCCACCTGGAGCTCTGTGCCCATGACTTTCACGAGCTTGCGGCAGATGGCGAGTCCCAGGCCGGAGCTGGAGAAGTGATGCCGCCCGTTCGCCGGTGCCGCCCGCACGGGCTGATACAGAGCGCGCTGCAGCACGGGATCAAACCCGGCGCCGGTGTCCCGCACGGAGAACTCGAGCCGCCGGGAGTCGATCGGTCGGGCCGCCAGTTCCACGAAGCCCGTGTCGGTGAACTTCACCGCGTTGGTAGCGAGGTTGAGCAGCACGCGCGACAGCGCCCGGGCGTGCCCTACGCGCCGTTCGGGCACGGGGTGGACGAGCCGTAGCGCCAGGCTCTTTTCCTCGGCGATCGGCTGGATCATGCTGCGCACCGACTCGAACGTCTCGGCCACCGAGAAGGGTGCGGGCGCACGGTCCACCAAGCGGTTGCCGCCGCGGGCCAGCTCCAGCACGTCGCTCGCCGTCGCGCACAGGCACAGCGCGGCGCTGTAGATCAGGCCAAGTTGGCGACCCTGCTCCGGGGTCACGGAACCGCCCTGCCCCTGCTGCAGGGCTTCCGCGAGGAAAAGGATGGACGTGAGGGGCGAGCGCAGGTCATGCGCGAGCTCGACGACGAGGTCCAGCCCGTTCGGGCCAGCCAGGCAGGCCGTGAGATCCTGCGGGTCCTGCTCCGGCTCCGCCCTCGGGATCGGTGTGACGACCGGCCAATCGAGCTGTTCAGCGGTGTTCGACCGCATCTCCATTACCCCTCCGCGGATCACGCGGCCTGCCCGCCCGATTCGCCCACATGAGCCCCGACCTCCTCCATCGCGCCCGCCGCCGGCCCGGGCTCACGCTCGACCACCCACCCCGCGGTCGGGCTGCGCTGCAGTCCGTGGCGCTCCATCAGCCGGTACAACGTGGTCCGATCGACGCCGGCAATGCGGGCGGCCTTCGACATGTTGCCGCTGGCTCGGTTGACGAGCCACGTCAGGTATTGCCGCTCGAACTGGGCGATTACCCGGTCCCGGGCGGCGTGATAGCTCTCTTCGAGCAGGGTCGAGATCAACGACGCGGGATTCGCCCCCGTATCCGCCGTCCCCGCGTCTCCGGTGAGATGCAAGTCCTCGGGCCGGATCTCGGCGCCGGGCTCCACGACCACCGCCACATGCTCGATGACGTTCTGCAGCTCGCGGACGTTGCCGCGCCAAGCGTACCCGCACAGCGCGCGCAGCGCCGCGTCGGTCAAGCGCGGGAACGGTGCGCCCTTGCGGCGATGGCGTACCCAGTAAGTGGAGAGGAAGTAGTCCGCCAGGAGCGGGATGTCCTCGGGTCGCTCGCGCAGTGCCGGCACGTTGATCGGCACCACGCGCAAGCGGTAGTACAAGTCCTCCCGCATGTCCCCGGCCTTGACGGCGCCTTCCGGGTCACCGTTGGTCGCGGCAATGAAGCGCACGTTCACGACGGCGTCGGTTGTCTCGCTGCCCACGCGGCGCACCACTCCGTCTTGGATGACGCGCAGCAGCTTGGCCTGGATCGACTTAGGCATCTCGGCCAGCTCGTCGAGAAACAGCGTTCCGCCGTGGGCGGCTTCGAGCAACCCAGGTTTGTCCCGCACCGCGCCGGTGAAGGCGCCCTTGCGGTGGCCGAACATCTCGGACTCGAGCAGTCCTTCGGGCAGCGCCGCGCAGTTCACCGCCACAAAGGGGCGGCTGGAGCGGCGGCTGTGGTGGTGAATGAACTGCGCGATCATCTCCTTGCCGCTGCCGCTCTCTCCCGTGATGAAGACGGAGGCGTCGGTCGGCGCCACCTTCCGGGCAAGCTCGATCGCTCGGCGAAAGGCCGGCGCGGTGCCGAGCAGCGTGAGCTTGTCCGTTTGCACCTGCGCCCGATCGAGCGTGTCCTGTTGCTCACGCGTCTCGCGGGCGACCAACAGGGTGTGCACCGCGCGCCCGATCAAAACCTGCAGGTGTGACGCGGAAAACGGCTTGGGGAGGTAATCAAAGGCACCCTGCCGCAAGGCCTCGACGCTCGATTCGACGCTCGGATTCCCTGTCATCACGATCACGATGGTGTCGTGATTGGTTCCGAGCGCGGCTCGCAGCAGCGCGAGCCCGTCGACCTGTGACATGTAGAGATCCACGAGCAGGACGTCGAAGGCCCGGCGCTTGAGCAGCTCAAGCGCTTCCTGACCTCGGCTGCAAACCGTGACGTCGTACCCTTCGTGCCGCAGTACTGCGGCGCAGCTCTCGCGCAGGGTGTGCTCGTCGTCCACCACGAGAATTCGCACGCGGGCCTTGGCTTCCGGCCCGATCGCCAGCAACGCGGCCGGCTCCCGCACGTCGCCGGGCTGGACGCCGCCTTGTGTCATCGGCATGGACATCGCCCTCGTCCTCGATAACGGTCGACCGCACTCCTACGCACGGTTCGGGCCACACTGTCGCGACCCCGCAGCGTCGCCCGGTTTGCCGCACGGATTGAGCAACAACCGGTCGCGCCCCAACGGGCGACACCGTTCCGACCGCACCAAGGTGCATCCGTTCGTTCACCCCAATTGCACTGAATTGCGGCATCAGGCCAGCCGGTCTGGGGGCAGGGCACGGTATCGGACTTGCCACACTTCATCGGCCGATGAAACGCAATTTTCCGAAGCCACACCGAGCGCCACGCGGAGAGGTACCCGTTCCATGACCATGAGCCATCTGCCGCTGCCACCTGGTTCGACTTCACCGGTGATGGTTCCGCCATCGCCGCCACCCCCGACTACGGAGTGGGGCGGTGCCGACTCCGAAGGGGGCGTGGATTGGAGGCGGGTGTTCAGCGCAGTACTGCGGTTCAAGTGGCTGATCTGCGGTGTGACGGTTCTCGGCACGACAGCCGGCTTCGGGGCCGCTCGGTTCGTCAGGCCCCAGTATGGGGCGCAGGCAACCATCTGGATCGACGCGACTGAGAGCGAGCGCTGGGGCCAGGGCCAGGACCGAGGGCCGATCCGGCAAGGCCAGTTGCTCGACCCCCAGGCGTGGGTGGATCTCCTCAAGTCCTACGTGGTGCTGGATCAAGTGGTCCGCGACCAGCGGTTGTTCGTGAGCCCGAGGTCGCGGGCGGACGAAGGCGTCCTCGCGGGGTTGCAGGTGACGGCGCAGTACCGACCGGGGACGTACCGTCTGAGGGTGGCCGGTGACCACAGGACGTACACGCTGTCGAGTGTGCCCGAGGGCCAGTTCGTCGAGCGTGGGACGGTGGGTGACTCCATCGGGAGCCGACTGGGGTTGACCTGGGCGCCCACTGCCAGCACGCTGCCTGCCGACCGGGCCGTCGAGTTCGGTTTGTCCACGCTGCGGGATGCCGCGCGCGCCCTGGCGGACTCGCTGAGCGCGCAACTGGATGAGAAAGGGAACTTCCTCCGACTCGAGTTGCGAGGCCCCGACGCACCACGCATCACCGCCGTCGTCAACGCGGTGGCCGACCGCTACGTGCAAGTGGCGTCGGACCTCAAGCGTAAGAAGCTGACCGAGCTCACGAAGATCCTGGCAGAGCAGTTGCAGAGCGCGCAAGGGAATTTGCGGAGCGCCGAGGCGGCCCTCGAGAGCTTCCGGGAGCGGACGATTACGCTGCCGGGCGATCGGCCGCCGCCGGTGGCGCTCGGCACGCCGGGCGGGGCTGGCGGCGGCCAGGGTGCCGAGTCTGATCCCAAGTTCGGGACGTTCTTCGGCATGCAGGCCGACCGGGATCGCATCCAACAAGACCGCGAGGCGCTGCAACGGTTGCTGGTGCCCACCAGTGACTCGAGCGGTCTGTCCGCCGACGCGCTCGCGGTGGTCGGGTCGGTCCAGGGGAACCCCGACCTCGCCGCCGCGCTCATGGAGTTGACCTCGAAGCGAGCCAGCCTGCGTGCGCTGCGGTACCGCTACTCCGACCAGTACCCGCCCGTACAGCGCTTGGTGACAGAAATCGCGACGCTGGAGCACCAGACGATTCCGGCGCTGGCGCGTGGACTGATGGATCAGCTCGCGGCCCGCGAGACGGAGCTCGGTCGGCGGCTCGGTGCGGACTCGCGCAGTCTGCGTCAGATCCCGGCGCGGGCCATCGAGGAGGCTCGGCTGCGTCGCACCCTGAGCATGGCCGAGGACCTCTACACGCTACTGCAGAAGCGGTACGAAGAGGCGCGCCTGGCTGAGGCGAGCACCATTCCCGACGTTCGCATTCTCGACGCCGCGGTCGTTTCGCGGCAGCCCGTGAGCTCGGCGGGAGGGCGGATGATCCTGCTCGGCTTCTGCGGCAGCTTCGGGCTCGCTGTTGTGGGCGCGGTGCTGCTCGATCGTATCGACCCCAGAGTGCGCTACCCCGATCAGGTCTCACGCGAGATGGGGCTGGCGATTCTGGGCGCCGTGCCGCACTTGCGAACCCTGCCACACGCCGGGCGCCACGGCAAAGGCCGTGTGCCCGAGGACGTCAACCAGGTCGTGGAGGCTCTCCGGGGGGTGTGCCTCAACCTCGTGTACGCGCACGGAGGGCGGGCGCCGCTTCTCATGACGGTGACAAGCCCCGGGGCGGGGGACGGCAAGTCGTTCCTGGCGGCAAACCTGGCGCATACCTTCGCGGATGGCGGGCACCGCACCCTGCTGATCGACGCCGACATCCGGCGCGGCGTGCTGCATCGCCGGCTGAGCGCTCGCCGCCGCCCGGGGTTGAGCGACTTCCTCCGGGGGGAGACCCCACTCGACGCCATCGTGCAGGCGACGCCGTACCCCTCGCTTTCGCTGATCGCGTGCGGCACCCGGGCGTACAACGCCCCCGAGTTGCTCGGATCTCCTCCCATGTCGGAGCTCGTGAACGGCATGCGGTCGGGCTACGACGTGATCCTGATCGACAGCCCACCGCTCGCGGCTGGCGTGGATCCGTTGATCCTCGGCACCCTGACGGGCACCCTCGCGCTCGTGCTCCGTACCGGATACAGCCACCGCGACGTCGCGGCGGCCAAGCTCGAGATGCTGCACCGGCTGCCCGTGCGCCTCCTGGGGGCGATCTTGAACGACGTGCCGGCGGGCGGGGCCTACCGTTACTACTCCTATTATCTCCCTGGCTATGAAGCCGCGGACGAAGACAGCGGAAGCCGGCGGGTGCCGGTCTAAGGAGTGGAAGGGGGGGTGGTGGCGTTGACGCTTTCGTCGAAGCGCCGCAACCAGCCGCCCGAGTCTGCCCGTCCCGTCCGGACGGCGGCGGCCGCCCGCACCAAGAGATCGACCGGCTCGATCGGCGCATAGCCGACGTTGGCGACCGCCTCGTAGCCGCAGCGGACTCGAACGGGCGCGGCGGCGCCACCCGCGGCGGCCGGGGCGACGGTCGTCGCGGACACCGAGTTGGCAAGGCGCTCGGCGAGTCGGCGCGCGCCGTCCGCATCCGTCCCGGGCGCGAGCACCGCGAACTCGGTCGCACTGAGGCGGCCGATCACGTCCGACAGCCGCGCCGCCGACTTGATCGCCTGCACATACGGTCCGAGGCTCGTTCCGCCCTGGGGCTGAGCGGGCTCGGCCGGCTCGACGTCGAGCGCCAGCACGACGCAGGCGAGCGGACCGTGTTCCCGGAAGGCCTGAGATCCCAGCTCACGCGCTCGGCGCGCGAGCCCCTGCCGGTTGTAGAGTCCCGTCGTGACGTCGAGCAGCCCGTCCGTTCGGGCCCGGTCCGCGTCGAGCTTGGCGTGCACGTAGGCACCGATCTTGAGCAGGATCTCATCCGCATCGTGCGGGGGCGCGATGCATTCCCAGGCGCCGGCGCGCAAGGCGGCCAGTCGCTGTGCGCGCGTGGCCGCGTCTCGGATCGTCAGAAGAATCGGCGTGCTGCTCGAGACGCGCGGATCGGCGCGAAGCGTCCGGCACAGCTCGACACCCTGCATGTCGGGCAACTCAGCGTCTACGAGAATCACATCGGGCTCGGTGGTGCGGGCGCGGTCGAGCGCATGCTGGCCGGACCGCTCCTGGAGGACGGCGTATCCACCGCTCTCGAGCAGGCCCCTGAGCCAGCGCGTCGCCTCCTGGCCGTCGCCCGCGAGCAGGACGAGCGGCAAGCCCCCCTGTGGCATTCGCTCCGTCATCAGCACTCGCTCCAAGCCACCGCGTGTGTGTAATGCTTCTCTAGAGAACACGGTGGAGCATCTGCAAACCCGGGGCCGTGGTGTGGCTGGGCTCATGGAGCGCTCCTCGGCTTGGAACGCGCCCGCGGCGCACTGCTCGACTGCCGCCGGCTGCCGCGCGGGCGCAACGCAACGTGCGGCCGGGCGCCACCCTTCGCCGCGCCGAGCATGGTGGCTAACCCCTTGTGGTGCTGGTCAGTAGCCCGGAAAGCGCAGGTCTCGGACGGCGCCCGGGCCTCAAACTTGAAGTACGGGGGCGTGACCTGAGACCGCCGAGTATGCGCTGCAAGGACTGTAGGAAACGCACCGACGAAAGGATCAAGCGCCGGCACACGTCCCGCCGCCGTCTGGCGGCGAGGTGCGATATGTGCGGCGCGCCGATCTTCCCGCTGCCGGATGAGGCGCTCGGCGCCAGTGACGGTACGCTGGCGCAGCTCAAGCGGTTCGGTCTGGCGATCACCGGCGACCCGTTGCTTGAACTCAAGCGTGAGGGCATCTGACCGATGTGCGGCATCGTGGGATATGTCGGCCCGAGAGATGTGGTCTCGGTTCTGATCGAGGGGCTGGCGCGCCTGGAATACCGCGGATACGACTCCGCTGGGGTGGCCGTGCTGAACGGTGCGGGCGTGGAAACCCGCAAGCTCGCGGGACGCATCGCCGGCCTGCGCGAGCTCCTCACGCGGAAGCCGCTGCACGGGCGCTGCGGCATCGGACATACCCGGTGGGCGACCCACGGCGCGCCGACCGAGCGCAACGCGCATCCTCACACCGACTGCACCGGGAAGCTCGCGCTCGTGCACAACGGCATCATCGAGAACGCCGATGTGCTCCGCAAGCGGTTGGAGGAGGACGGCCATCGCTTCGTGACCGAGACCGACACCGAGACGCTGGTCCATCTGATCGAGGAGTCGCCCGGCGCGACGCTGGAAGCGCGCCTCATCGCGGCCCTGGACCACGTCGAGGGGACCTACGGCATCGCGGTGGTCGCCGAGACCGACCCCGGAAAGATCGTGGTCGCCCGGCGCGGTTCGCCCGTGCTGCTCGGCGTCGGAGACGGGGAGTTCCTGGTGGCCTCGGACGCGAGCGCGGTGCTGGGACATACCCGGTCCGTGGTCTACTTGAACGACGGCGACGTGGCCGTGGTCACCCCGGAGGGCTACCGCGTCCTCGATCGTGAGGCCCGCGAGCAGCAGCGGGCCGTGGACGACATCGAGTGGGATCTCGACGCCATCGCGCTCGGGGGTTACCCGCACTTCATGCTGAAGGAGATCAGCGAGCAGGCCGAGTCGGTGCGGAGTACGCTCCGGGGGCGGCTGCTGGTGTCCGAGGGGACGGCGCGCCTCAACGGACTGAACCTCACCACTGAGCAGTGCAACGAGATCCGGCACATCGTGATCGTGGCGTGCGGTACGTCGTGGCACGCCGGCCTCGTGGGCCGTCACATTCTGGAAGAGCTCGCCCGCATCCCCGTGTCGGTGGAGTACGCGTCCGAGTACCGCTACCGCCGCCAGGTCAGGCTTCCGGGGACCGTGACCATCGCGATCTCGCAGTCGGGCGAAACGGCGGACACGCTGGAAGCGCTACGGTCCGCGCGGGCTGGCGGCTCCACGGTGCTCGGTCTCGTGAACGTCGTCGGCTCGACAATCGCCCGTGAGGCGGACGGTGGGATCTACCTGCACGCGGGTCCGGAGATCGGCGTCGCCTCGACCAAGGCGTTCACCTCGCAGGTCGTCGCGCTGTTGCTGCTCGGACTGTACCTGGGGCGTCAGCGAGGGCTGGACGCGGAAGAAGGGCGTCGGTTGGTCTCGCAACTGGTCCGACTCCCGGAGCTGGTCGAGCGCGCGCTTGCGGTCGAACCACAGGTGCGGGCGCTCGCCGAGCGCTATGCGGACGCCCGCAACGCCCTCTATCTGGGCCGCGGCGCCAATTTCCCGGTCGCGCTCGAGGGTGCCCTCAAGCTCAAGGAGATCTCCTACATCCATGCCGAGGGCTACCCGGCCGCCGAAATGAAGCACGGCCCCATCGCCCTGATCGACGCCAACATGCCGGTTGTCTGCCTGGCGCCGAAGGATTCCGTCTACCCGAAAATCGTTTCGAACATGCAGGAAGTGAAAGCCCGGGGTGGTCGCATCATCGCGATCACGAGCGAGGGCAACGGCGATCTGAGCAAGCTCGCGGATCACCAGGTCGCCGTGCCGGCGAGTCCACCCCTGATCGCGCCAGTGCTGACGGTCATTCCGCTGCAGCTCTTGGCGTATCACATCGCCGTCTTGCGCGGCTGCGACGTGGATCGGCCGCGCAACCTGGCGAAAAGCGTGACGGTCGAATGACACTATGATCGAGAGAATCGTCGTGCGCCTTCTGGCGCTGTTGATCTTCGCGAGCCCGCTGGCGGGCCAGACCGCCAAGGGGGTTTCCCCCGGCGGGTTCGAGGTAGGCGACCAGATCTTCCTCGAGGTTGAGGGGGACAGCCAATTCACCCATGCGTTCAGCGTGGGCCCGGGTCCGGCGCTGACGCTGCCCGTGATCGGCGCAATACCGCTCACGGGCGTGCGGCGCGCCGACGTGGAGACCTATCTCACTCAGCAACTCGGGCGCTACATGAAGAACCCGGCGGTCCGCGCCAAAGTGCTGGTGCGCCTGGGCGTGCTGGGCGAGGTGGAGCATCCCGGGTTCTACACGGTCCTCTCCGGGGCAGTGGTCTCCGACGCCCTGATGGCGGCGGGCGGTCCCACGAAGGATGCGAACTTCACGGGCGCGCGCATCGAGCGGGACGGCAACGGCCTCTATGTGGGAAGCGCCTTCCAGGAGGCCTTTACGCGCGGGCAGACGGTCGAGGGCATGGGTCTGCGCACCGGCGATCGCATCATCGTGCCGCGCCGCAATGACACCGAGCGCACCTTCCGCATCCTCGGTATCCTCGTGTCGATTCCGGTGGCAATCATCGGCATCGCCGCCCTGTCGCACTGACGCGATGCGCATCCTATCCGTCGTCGGCGCCCGTCCGAACTTCATGAAGCTCGCCCCCGTGGACCGCGAGCTGGTGAAGCGGGGAGTCGAGCACGTGATCGTCCACACCGGCCAGCATTACGATCCCGGCATGTCCGACGCCTTCTTCGAGCAACTGTGGATCCCGGCGCCCGACTACGACCTCGGCGTGGGGTCGGGATCGCACGCGCAGCAGACCGCGGCCGTGATGCAACGCCTCGAGCCGGTGATGGTCGAGCTCCATCCCGACCTCGTCTTGACGTACGGCGACGTCAACTCCACCGTCGCCGCCGCTCTCGTGGCCGCAAAGCTCCAGGTGCGCGTCGGTCACGTCGAGGCCGGTCTGCGCAGTCGCGACTGGACCATGCCCGAAGAAATCAACCGCGTGGTCACAGACCGGCTGTCGGACCTGCTGTTCCTGCCGTCGCGGGACGCGGCGGAGAACCTCGAGGCCGAGGGTATCCCAGCCGACCGCATGCACTTCGTCGGCAACGTGATGATCGACTCGCTGTGTTGGGCACTGCCGCAGGCGCTGGCGGTCGACGCGCCGGCGCGTTTCGACGTGCGCGGGCGTTCCTACGTGGTGGTGACGCTGCACCGCCCGGCCAACGTGGATGATCCCGCGGTCCTGCGGGAGCTGCTCGAGGCCCTGACCCGGCTCGCCGACCACGTCCCCGTGCTGTTCCCCGTGCACCCGCGGACACGCGCGCGCATCGGGGACCTGCGACTGCCGACGGACCAGGGACTGCGGCTACTCGAGCCGCTCGGCTACCTGGACATGCTGAGCCTCGTCGCGAAGGCCGGCCTGGTCGTCACCGACTCGGGCGGACTCCAAGAGGAGACGTCGTTTCTCGGTGTGCCGTGCCTGACGGTGCGACCGAATACCGAGCGGCCGATCACCTGCACGCACGGGACGAACCGCTTGGTGCAGGCGCAGCGCGATGCCATCCTCGCGGCGGCCGAGCGCGGTCTCGCGCGGCACTCCCCGGCGCGACCCGTCATCGAGCGGTGGGACGGGAAGGCCGCCGAGCGGATCGCGCGCGTGGTATGCGATGGGGAGCGGTTCGGACTGGACGCTGGGCCGGCAGCTCAGCTACAACGCGAGCCGCGCCGGGCGGTGGCCATCCCGCAACCGCTGGCATCCTGAGCTTGCTTAACTGAGGAGGTGTGTGAACGACGGATGAAGCGACCAGCGGGGAGCGGACCGCACGCCGCTCCCCGCGGCGCTCGTCGTGAAGTCTCCGGTGCACTGTTTTTGTGCGCACCGCAACACGCTTGCGCATCAAACTGCTGCAATCGTGTCAAATAGCGGACTCGTCGGGATTCTCAACTTGTTCTGAAATAAGGTAGTTACGGCGTCGAATCTGGCGTGACTGCCTGGCACTAGCCTTGCTGTTGCGCCGAGGCAACATTCCACCGGGCGAGGACCGCCAGCCATGACCACCAAGGGCAAAGACGCGCAGTCGCCGCCGCCGCCGGATCCCCAGGCACAAAGCGAGTCCACCGCGGCGCTGTTGCGCGAGTTGGTGGCGCACCTGCGACAGAACCGGACGCAGCTACGCGAGGAGTGGGCGCGGCGCATCACGCGGGCCCAGCTGCTCACGGCGATGACGGAGGAGGAAATCTTCGCCGAAGCGACGTCCGTGTACGACAACTACGTCGAGGCGCTGGAGACGGGGACGTTCGAAGCCCTGCAGGCGTACGCGCGCAATCTCTCCGAGCGTATCATCCCGCGAGGCGTCGAGACGCACGAAGTCGTCGGCATCGTGCTGCTGTTGCGTGACGTGCTCGCCCGCTCGCTGTTCGCCAAGTATCACGAAGACTTCACGAAACTGAACCGCATTCTCGACGCGTACGAACCGGCCGCGAACCGCATCGCGAACACGGTGGCCGTCGGGTTCGTGCAAGAGCGCGAGCGCATCATCCGGCAGCAACAGGAAGCCATCCGGGAGCTGTCCACCCCGGTGCTGCAGGTGCGCGAGCGCCTCCTGATTCTCCCGATCATCGGCGTCATCGATCCGCAGCGCGCGCGGCAGCTCACGGAGCAGCTGCTGCGCGCGATCCGCACCAACCGCGCCAAGGTGGTCGTGATCGACATCACGGGCGTGGCCGCGATGGACTCGAACGTCGCGAACCACCTCGTGCAGACGGTCGAGGCCTCGCGCCTGCTGGGCGCGACGGTCATCGTGACGGGCCTCTCGCCCGAGATCGCGCAGACGCTGGTGACGATCGGCGTGGACCTGAGCGAGATGGCGACGGTCGGCGACCTGCAGGGCGGCATCGAAGAGGCCGAGCGGCTGCTCGGCTACAAGGTGCTGGCGCTGGAAGAGGTCGCCCCGAAGGCGTGACCCTGCTGCCTACTCCGTCGACGGAGGACGCGTGGAAGTCCCGATCCTAAAGCAGGGCCACTATCTCATTGCGTCCATCCAGTCGGCGCTCACGGACGCCGACCTCTCGCAGCTGCGGGAGGCGCTGATCGAGCGCGTCGGGCGCTTCCGGGCTCGGGGCGTGATTGTCGACGTCACGGCGCTCGACGTGATGGATTCGTTCGCCGTCCGGACCCTGCGCGACATCGCGCACATGGCGCGGCTGCGCGGCGCGGAGACCGTGATCGTCGGGATTCAGCCCGAGGTGGCCTTCGCCATGGTGCAGCTCGGCCTCACGCTCAAGGGCGTGTCCACCGCGCTGGACCTCGAGGACCGACGTCGACGTCGTCACCGCCCGGCAACGCGGGCGGGATCTGGCGGCCGAGGCGGGGTTCTCGAGCGGGGACCAGACGGTGATTGCCGCCGCCATTTCCGAGATCGCCCGCAACATCCTGAATTACGCCAAACGCGGAGAAGTGGCGCTGAGCGTCGTCACCAACGGCGATCGCCAGGGCATCGTCGTGGTGGCGCGCGACCAGGGACCGGGGATCCGCGACGTGTCGCGTGCGCTCGAGGACGGCTACTCGACGTCCGGCGGCCTCGGACTGGGGCTCCCGGGCGCTCGGCGCTTGATGGACGACTTCGATGTCGCGTCGGCCGTCGGGAAGGGAACCATTGTGACGATGAAAAAATGGCGACGCATGAATGCCTGAGGCATCCGTGAGCCGCTCTGCGCTGATCGAGTGGGGAGTCGCTACACTCGCTCTCCCCGGAGAAGCCCAGTCGGGGGACCGGCACCTCGTCAAACCCGTCGGGTCCAGCGTGCTGGTGGCGGTCGTGGACGGACTCGGCCACGGCGCCGAGGCCGCGACCGCGGCGCAGGCCGCCGTGGCGGCGCTCGAGCGCCATTCCACCGAATCGCCGATGCCGCTCATCGAGCGCTGCCATCGGGCCCTCCATGGGACCCGCGGCGCCGTGATGAGCGTCGCGGTGCTCGGCCGGCCCGACCGCTCGATGACGTGGCTCGGCGTGGGAAACGTCGAAGGCCTGTTGCTCCATGGCGACGGGGCGGCGCGGTCGGGTTCGAGGCGGGAGAGTCTGGTGACACGCGGCGGCATCGTGGGATCCGAGCTGCCGCGGCTCCACCCGGTGGTCCTCCCCATTGCCCCCGGCGATACGCTCATCTTCGCGACCGACGGCATCCGGGACGGTTTCGCCGAAGGCCTGCCGGCCGAGGCGACGCCGCAACACCTCGCCGATCAGATCCTCGCTCGCCACGGTAAGGGCACGGATGATGCGCTCGTGCTCGTCGCCCGGTATCTGGGCGGCGCCGGGACGAGGGGATGACTCCACCGGTTCACATGGCGCACTCGCTCCCGTCCGCACCGCCGAGCAAGGAGGCGTTGGCGCTCTTGCGGATTCTCGTGGTCGCCGGCGAGGGCGGCAGCGCCGGCGGTCTGCTGCAAAACCTGCGGCAATGGGCCGATGACGGCCGGCTGACCATCGACACGGCGCCGGACCTGCCGCGCGCGGTGCGGCAGCTCGCGGGCCAGCGGTGGGACGTAGTGCTCGCGGTGCTGGGCGAGCGCCCGGACGACGATCTGGCCTGGTGGGTCGACACGTTGCGAGGTGCGACGGGCAGCCCGCGCCTTATCGCCGTCGCGCCGGCGCCGTCCATGGGTCTGGTGCTGCGAGCGGAGAAGGCGGGCGTACTCGACCTCCTGTCCCTGCCGCTGCGGCGCGAGGACTTGGTACGCGCGCTCGAGCGGGTTCGCTCCGTGGCCGGCGAGACCGCGGTCCCGCTGCCGGTCGTCCAGCCGCACGCCGTCGGCCCCTACGCATTGGTGGGCCAGAGCGCGGCCATGCTCGACGTGTACAAACTGCTGGCGCGGGTCGCGGGGAGCTCCGCCACGGTGCTCATCCAGGGGGAATCCGGCACGGGCAAGGAAGTCGTCGCCCGGGCCATCCACGTGAACGGCCCGCACGCCTCGGGCGCCTTTGTCGCGGTGAATTGCGCCGCGATCCCCGAAAACCTGCTCGAGAGCGAACTGTTCGGCCACGAAAAGGGCGCGTTCACGGGCGCCGTCACGCGTAAGATCGGTCGCTTCGAGCAGGCGGGAAACGGCACCCTGTTCCTCGACGAGATCGCGGACATGAGCCTCGCGCTGCAGGCGAAGATCCTGCGCGCCGTGCAGGAGCGCGAGATCGAGCGGGTGGGAGGCGGCGAGACCATCCCCGTCGACGTCCGCCTCATCGCGGCCACCAATCGCGATCTCAAGGACGCGATCAAGCAGGGGCGGTTCCGCGAGGACCTGTACTACCGCCTCGCGGTGGTCACCATCCGGCTCCCCACGCTGGTGGAGCGGGGCGACGATCTGGTGCTGCTCACCGCCTACTACGTCCGCCATTTCGCCGAACGCTACCGCAAGAAGATCCACGCGATCTCGGACCGGGTGCTCGAGCTGCTGCGCGCCCACGCCTGGGTGGGCAACGTGCGCGAGCTGCGCAACGTGATCGAGCGGGCCGTCATCGTGACGACCGACGACACGCTGCGGGCCGACCACCTGCCGGACGAGCTGCGGGGCGAGGAAACCACCCTGGCCGACCGGCCGCAGGGGGGCCTCCTCACCCTGGCGGAGGCTGAAGCGCGGCACATCGCCCGCGTACTGTCGCATACCAACGGGCAGATCGGCGCGGCAGCTGAGATCCTCGGGATCCACCGCAACACACTGACGCGGAAGATGAAGGAGTACGGCTTGTGACCGGGCCCCCGCCCGTTCGGGTCGAGAAGGCGCTCGCCCTCATGCCCGAGCTCGAGGCGCTCGCTCCTCTGCGTGCGTTGCTGGTCTCCATCGCGCGACCGGACGAGGCCACGGTGTGGTCGAGCTCGGGGCCCTATCTCACCCTGGGGAAGCGAGGTGTCCACCCGGACGAGCTGCGTCGCCGCATGCCGCAGGCGTTTCACCGCATCACCGAGCACCTGCAGGTGCTCTTCAAGGGGTACGTCGAGGCGCTCGAAGGCCAGCAGCGTGGCGATGCGCCCGGCGTGGTCGCGGCGCTGCTGCGCGCCGGCCGGCTCGAGGAGGATGTGGGCCGGCACACCCAGGCGCGCACCTGGTACGAGGTGGCGCTCGGCGTGGCCGAAGCGCTCCAGGACCGCCGGCCGGAGGTGGAGGCGTTGCGCGCGTTAGGCTACGTCTGTCTCGCGCTGGGTGAGCACGCCGCGAGCGCACGTCATTTCCAGCGCTCGCTGGCGCTGGCCGAGGCCGAGTTCGATCAAGCCGGCGCGACCGCGGCGTCCGAGGGGCTGGGTGAGGTGGCCGTGGCGCAGGGACAATGGGGCGGTGCGCAGGCGTGGTACAGCCGGGGACTGCGACTCGCCGAAGCCGCGAGCGACCCGCCGCGCGTCGGCCGGCTGGAGCGGCAGTTGGGCGTACTGGCCCGGAAGCAGCGTGACCTCGCCGCCGCCGGCGATCTGCTGCGGCGGGCCCGGGAGCGCTTCGAAGCGGCCGGCCTCGCCGACGAGATGGCGCGGGTGCTGAATGAGCAGGGACAGCTGGACGCTCAGCTCGGGCGCTATACCGCCGCGTCGGCGGCGTACCGGGAGGCCCTGGCCTGGGCGCAGCGAGCCCCGCGCGATTCCGGCCTGGAGCTCTCCATCCGTCAACCTGGCGGAGCTGGACCTCGAGGCGGGCCGACTGCTCGAGGCCGAGGCGGAGTTGCGCCGCGCGGAGCAGGCGGCCATCGCCGGCAACGGCATCCGTCGCCTGGCGTATATCTACACGCTGATGGGACGGCTGCGCGGGGCGCAGGGAGACGAAACAGGGTTCGTCTTCTTCGAGCAGGCGATCGAGCTGGTCAGGGCGCTCCCCGGCTCCGTCGTCACCGAGGCACAGGTCTACCTGGCGTACGGCTTGTTCCGGAGTCGCCTGGGGCAGCAGGACGAAGCCCGCGCCTACCTCGAGCGCGCCCGCGAGCTGTTCGACTCGCTCGGGGAAGCGGTCGAGCGCGAGCGCGTCGACGAGGAGCTGCGCGCGCTGTCGGCCTGACCGCCGGCTAGTTGTTGGTCAGCGGGTTCTTCACGCGGGCCGTGTCGGACTTGGCCGTGGTCTTCTTCTTCTGTTGCGTGGTAGTGGTGGGCTTGGCCGTGGCTTTGGACCGGGTTGCGGCGGGTCTGGACTTGCCGCCACCGCACGCGGCGAGACCGATGAGCAGCGCGGTCGCGGCCGCGAGGACGGTTCTCGACATGGCACCCTCCCAGAGACGGGGTTCGGCACCAATATAAGACCGAGGCGCCTGTCGAGGGGTGCTTCTTACCCTGGGGCCCGCGTCAGCGGCCTGGTCAGGCAGGTCGGGCCGCCGCCTCCCTTGAGACAAATCTCCCGCCCTGCGAACTCGTGCACTCGCACGCCGGCGTGCTCGAGTCTGGCGCGCGTTTCCGGATTGCCGGCCACCGCCAGCACCTCGCGCGGCGCGACCGCCAGGACGTTGCACCCCAGAGTCTCGAATTCGCGATCCGGCACCTCGACGAGCTCGATGTCGCGCGAGGTCAGCGCCTCGCGAAACGGCACCGGCATGAGCGGGGCGTACACGAGGAACAGGTCGCGGTCCACAGGGCTGACGATGGACATGAGATGGAACACGTCCGCCGGGCCGTGCCAGTGGGGCAGGGGCACGACGACGACCTCGTCCACGCAGTCCCGGACGAGGTCACGCAGCTGGCGGATTCCCGCGTCGTTGGTCCGGTAGCCTCGACCGACGGCCAGGGTACGCTGGTCGATCCAGCACACGTCGCCGCCCTCCACGGTACCGTCGCCGGTGATGCGCCCGCGGATCGGTAGCCCGGCGGCGCGGAAGGCCACTTCCTGAGCGGCGGGCTCGGTGCGCCGCTGCGGCTTGCCCATGTTGCAAAGGATGACGCCGCCCTCGCACACGATGGAGGCATCGCGCACATAGAGCGAGTCGAGGCCCACCGTGGGATCTGATGGGAGGCTCAGCGTCTCCACGCCGGCCGCCTCGAGCAGCGCGAGAAAGCACTGGTACTCGGCCGTCGCCGCCACGATGTCCGGGCGGGCGAGGTAGCCAAGATTGCGCCACTGGCGGTCGAGCGCGGCGTCGTCCCCGAACGCGTCACGCGCGTGCTTCACCGCGACGCGATGGAGCCGCTCGACGTCCGACTGTCCTCCCACTGTATGCATCGCTGGCCGTGCGTCCCGAGTGGCAGCAAGTTTAGCCCCGTTCCCGCCGCCTGTCATTTCCACCAGGAGACCGCCATGACCGATTGGGCGATGGACCGTCGCGCGTTTCTCGAGCACGTCACAGTGAGCGGATCAGTCGCGGCAGTGGGTCCTGTGCTCCCCGCGCTGGCGCGCGGGGCTAGTCGGCCCACCGCACCGGGATCAGCGCCGTTCGAGCTCGAGGAGGCGACCATCGCCGGGCTGCAGGCAGGCCTCGAGTCGGGGAAGTACACCGCGCGCTCGCTCGTGACGGCGTATCTCCAGCGGATCGAGGAGCTGGATCGGAAAGGCCCGGCGCTGCGATCGGTGCTCGAAGCCAACCCCGACGCGCTGGCGCAGGCCGCCGCGCTCGATGCCGAGCGCAAGGCGAAAGGCCCGCGCGGTCCGCTGCACGGCATCCCGGTGCTCGTGAAGGACAACGTCGCGACGCGGGATCGGATGCAAAGCACGGCCGGCTCGCTCGCGCTCGCCGGGGTGACGCCGCCGCGCGATGCGTTCCTGGTCGAGCGGCTGCGGGCCGCGGGGGCGGTGCTCCTCGGTAAGGCGAACCTCTCCGAGTGGGCGAATTTCCGCTCGACCCATTCGTCGAGCGGCTGGAGCGGGCGGGGCGGTCAGTGCCGCAACCCGTACGCGCTCGATCGCACGCCGTCCGGGTCGAGCTCCGGATCGGGCGTGGCCGTCGCCGCCAACCTCTGCGCGGTGGCGATCGGCACGGAGACCGACGGCTCGATCGTCTCGCCGTCCACCTGCTGCGGCATCGTGGGGATCAAGCCGACGCTCGGCCTGGTGAGCCGGAGCGGGGTCATCCCGATCGCCCACAACCAGGACACCGCCGGTCCCATGGCGCGCGGCGTGGCGGATGCGGCCATTCTGTTGGGCGCGATCGCGGGGGTCGACCCGCGCGACGAGGCGACCGCCGCGAGCGCCGGCCGGTCGCGGACCGACTACACGAGCGTCCTAGACCCCGCGGGATTGAAAGGAGCGCGCCTGGGCGTATGTCGCTCCCGGTTCATGGGCTACAGCCCGGCCACCGACGCCCTCATGGAGGGCGCGATCGACGCGCTCAAGCGGCTCGGCGCCGTGATCGTCGATCCGGCGGACATCGCGACCGCGGGGCAGTTCGACGACTCCGAGTTCGCGGTGCTCCTGTACGAGTTCAAGGCGGACCTGAACAAGTACCTGGGCGAGTGGGCTCCCACGGCTGGCGCAAAGACGCTCGAGGACCTGATCGCGTTCAACGAGCGGACGAAGGACAAGGAGATGCCCTACTTCGGGCAGGAGATCTTCATCCAGGCGCAGGCCAAGGGGCCGCTCACCGACCAGGACTACCTGCGTGCGCTCGACAAGAACCATCTGCTCGCGCGCACCCAGGGGATCGACAGCGTGATGGCCGAGCACCAGCTCGACGCGCTGATCGCGCCCACGGGCGGACCGGCCGCGTTGATCGATCTCGTGAACGGCGATCCGAGCGGCGGCGGGAGCTTCTCGAGCCCTGCCGCGGTCGCGGGCTACCCGCACGTCACGCTGCCGATGGGGCAGGTGCGTGGGCTGCCCGTCGGGCTTTCGTTCGTGGGACGGCCGTGGACAGAGGCAACCTTGATCAAGCTCGCGTTTGCGTACGAGCAGGCGACGAAGGCTCGGCGCCCGCCGCGCTTCGCGGCATCGGCCGACCTAGCCTGAGGCGCGGCGTAGCGCGAGCGCGAGGGCCGCGCCCGCGAGCATGAGGACTCCGAAGGTGAGCAGCGCGCCGGCGTATCCACCGGTCGCGTCCTTGACGAGTCCGACCAGGTAGGGGCCCGCGAAGCCGGCCACGTTACCAAGCGAGTTGATGAGCGCGATGCCGCCGGCGGCCGCGGCCCCGCTCAGGAACGTCGTCGGGAGCGTCCAAAACGGCCCCAGCGCGCTGGTGAAGCCGATCGCCGAGAGTGAGAGCGCGGCGGTGGCGAGGAGGGGCGTCTCGAGGGTCGCCGCGGTCGCCGCGAAACCGATGGCGCCCGCCACGAGCGGCGCCGCCACGTGAAGGTGTCGCTCCCGGGTGCGGTCGGAATGTGCCGCGACGGCGACCATCGCAACGGCCGCGGCGAGCGCGGGTGCGGCCGAGAGCAGGCCGACGGCGAAATCGCTCAATTGCGATGAGCCCTTGATGATCTGCGGTAACCAGAGCCCCTGCCCGTACAAGCCGACGATAATAAGGAAGTACAGCAGTCCCAGCTGCCAGACGACCCCACTCAGCAGGGCCTGCCGCAGGCTCGTGCCGTGCATTCCCGCGGTGCGGCCCTGCTCCTGCTGCAGGCGCTCGGTCAGCCAGGCGCGTCCATCGGCGGGCAGCCAGGCCGCGTCCGCGGGGCGATCCGTCAGGTACCACAGGGCGGCTGCGCCCAGCAGCACCGAAGGCAGTCCTTCGAGCAAGAACAGCCACTGCCATCCGGCCAGCCCCGCCACGCCGTTCAGGCCGAGCAGGGCTCCGGAGAGCGGCCCGCCAACGACCCCGGAGATGGGGATCGCGGTCATGAACCCGGCGACGGCGCGCGCCCGCTGGACGGCGGGGAACCAGTACGTGAGATAGAGGATCATCCCCGGAAAGAAGCCCGCTTCGACCACGCCGAGCAGGGCGCGCAGGGCGTAGAAGCTGCCGACGCCGCGCACCAGCATCATGGCAGAGGCAATCACGCCCCACACGATCATGATGCCGCCGATCCAGCGCCGTGCCCCGACCCGCGCCAGCACGAGGTTGCTCGGGATCTGGAAGAGACAGTATCCGAGGAAGAACACCCCGGCGCCGAGTCCGTACGCGGCGCTGCTGAAGCCCAAGTCGCGATTCATCTGGAGCGCCGCGAAGCTGACGTTCACCCGATCGAGGAAGTTCGCGATGTAGAGCACGAACATGAACGGGATGAGGCGATGGGTCACGCGGCGGAGCGTCGCGGCTTCGAGCGCCGGGAAAGGATCACCCACTGAGGCGCTGCACCTCGCGGTGACGGAAGCAGCTGACGAGGTGGTCGTTCACCATGCCGACGGCCTGCATGAAGGCGTAGCAGATGGTCGGTCCCACGAAGCGAAAGCCCCGCTCGGTGAGGGCCGCGCTCATCGCGTCCGACTCCCGGGAGCGGGCGGGAAGATCGCGCAGTGTGCGCCGGCGAAACTGTTTGGGCTTCCCGCCGACGAAGTTCCAGAGAAAGGCGCCGAACGAGCCGTCCGTTTCCTGGAAGTCGAGGAATGCCCGGGCATTCCCGATCGCGGAATTCACTTTCTGGCGATTGCGCACGATCCCCGGGTCCTTCAGGATCTGCGCGATTTTCTTGCGGTCGAAGCGGACCATGCGCTCGGGGTCGAACCCGTCGAATACTTGCAGGAAGCGGGCGCGCTTGTGCAAGATGACGCGCCAGGACAGCCCGGCCTGGAAGCCGTCGAGCACGAGCTTCGCGAACAGATCCCGGTCGCCCCGCAGGGGCACGCCCCACTCCTCGTCGTGGTAGGCGAGCATCAGGGGATCGTCGGCGCTCGCCCAGCAGCGCTTGATGGTGGTACCAACCGGCACAGGGTCCTCGGAAGAAAGGCGAGACGAATTGTGCATCGCGCACCGCGGCGCGGCCAGTCCGGCGCTAGATTGAGAGCGTGCGCTACCTTCGAGTCGTCGAAGATCAGGGCCGCTACGTCGCGTCGCTCGCCGAGATGGCGCCGCCCGCGCCCGCCCGGGGTGAGGTACTCATCCGAGTGGCGGCGTCCGGGGTGAACCGCGCCGACTTAAGCCAGATCGCCGGACGTTACCCGCCACCGCCGGGCGAGCCCGATATCCTGGGGCTGGAGGCATCGGGCATACTCGATGAGACTGGAGAGCCAGTCTGCGCCTTGCTGGCGGGCGGCGGGCACGCCGAGCTCGTCGCGGCACCGGTAGGGCAGGTGTTCCCGGCGCCCGCGGGGCTCGACCTCGTTACGGCAGCTGGCCTTCCGGAGGCGTTCCTCACGGCGTTTGTGAATCTGATCGTCGAGGGTGGCCTCGCGCGGGGGGCCACGGTGCTTGTTCACGCGGGCGCTTCCGGCCTGGGGCTGGCGGCCATCCAGCTCGCGAAGCTCTCCGGCGCCCGGGTCGCCGCTACTACGCGCAGCCCAGACAAGCTCAAGGCGCTCGAGGCGGTCGGCGCCGATCTCCCCATCGACACCAGCCGGCAAGAGTTCGTGGCGGAGATCGAACGGCGCTGGGGCCGCGACGCCGTGGACGTGGTGCTCGACCCCGTCGGGGCGGCGAGCTTCGCCGGCGACCTGCGCCTCATCAAGATCGGGGGACGGATCGTCATTCTCTCCACGATGTCGGGATCCGAAACCAGTCTCGACCTCGCGCTCTTGATGAAGAAGCGCGCCCGGGTCGTGGGCTCGACGCTGCGCGCGCGCAGCCGCGCCGAGAAGGCAGTCATCGTGAACCGATTCAAGGACGAGATTTTGCCGGGCTTCGCCAGCGGCGCGCTCAGAGTGGTCGTGGACGCGGTGTTTCCAGTCGCCCGGGCGGCCGGGGCGTTTCAGCGCATGTGGGAGAACCGCAACGCCGGCAAGATCCTCATCGCCTGGGGACACGACTGATGTATCTTTTGCCGCCGTGAAACGGTTCCCAGCGCGCAGCATCGTGTCCGCGGTGGCGTTGGCGGCGGCGTGCCAAGGGGGCGGCGCGCACAAGCCGGCCGCCGGTCGGGTCGCGGCCCCGGATTCTGTGCCCCCGCCGGACAGCGTCAATCTCTACGCTGCGGCCGGGGCGAACGCCCTTTCGGCCACCGCGGCGCGGGCCCGGCCCCTCGTGTACGTCCCCAATTCCCACGACGGCACCGTCACCGTCATCGACCCGCGCACCTATCATGTGGTCCGGACCTTCGCGACCGGGGCACTGCCGCAGCACGTCGTCCCCTCGTACGACCTGTCGACGCTGTGGGTCGCGAACAACCGCGGCAACACCCTGACGCCCATCGATCCATTGACAGGTCATGAGGGCACGAGCGTGCCCGTTACTGACCCCTACAACCTCTACTTCACGCCCGACGGTAGACTTGCAATCGTCGTCGCGGAGCGCCGCCGGGAGCTCGATTTCCGGGAGGCGAAGACCATGGCGCTGGTGCAGTCGCTCCCGCTCGAGTGCAAGGGCGTGGACCACATGGAGTTCACGGCGGATGGACGGTTTGCCGTGGCCACCTGCGAATTCTCAGGGCAGCTGGTCAAGGTCGATCTCGCGAGCCGCGCCGTCATCGGCTACCTCACGCTCGACCCCGGCGGACTGGACAGCGCGAGCATGCCGCAGGACATCCGCTCGTCGCCGGACGGCAGGGTGTTCTTCGTCGCCGACATGAAGGCGAACGGCGTGTTCCTGGTGGACCCCGAGGCGTTCCGGCGCATCGGGTTCATCCCCACAGGAAAGGGGACGCATGGCATCTACCCGAGCCGGGACGGGCGCTTCCTGTACGTCACCAACCGTGGCTGGAACACCACCGCGGGCGGACATCACGGACCCGGCTCCATCAGCGTGCTCGACCCGCGCACGCGGCAGGTGGTGGCCACGTGGCCGGTTCCGGGCGGCGGCAGTCCCGACATGGGAAACGTGAGCGCCGACGGCAAGGAGCTCTGGGTGTCGGGTCGCTACGACGAAGAAGTGTATGTCTTCGACACGGAGACCGGGCGACTCGCGCACCGCATTCCGGTCGGGCGGGAGCCCCACGGACTCTGCGTCTGGCCACAACCCGGCCGTTTCTCGCTCGGGCACACCGGAAACATGCGATGACGGAGCCGGTGAACAGAATCAAGGGGAAGCTGATTCTCGTCACGGGGGCGAGCTCGGGGATCGGGGAGGCGTGCGCGCGGCGGTTCGCCGCCGAAGGCGGAGACCTGATCCTCTGGGCTCGGCGCGCCGATCGCCTCGAACAGCTGGCGGCCGAGCTCGGTACGAAGCACCGGGTGTCGCTCTCGCTCGCCGTGGTCGACGTGCGAGACCGCGCGGCCGTCGAGCGGACCGCGGAGGCCCTGGTGCGCGCCGGTCGCGTGCCGGACGTCCTCATCAACAACGCGGGGCTCGCCAGCGGCCTGGCCAAGATTCACGAAGGCGACCCCGAAGACTGGGATCGCATGATCGACACCAACCTGAAGGGGCTGCTGTACGTGAGCCGGGCGATCATGCCGCACATGGTCGCCCGGCGGCGCGGGCACGTCGTGAACATCGGCTCCACCGCCGGCCACCAGACGTACCCGATGGGAAACGTGTACAACGCGACCAAGTTCGGGGTGCGCGCCCTCACGGAGGGGATGAATCTCGACGTGGCGGGCACGCCGCTGCGCGTGTCGGCGGTAGATCCGGGATTCGTGGAAACCGAGTTTTCGGAGGTGCGCTTCCATGGGGACCGCGCGCGCGCCAAGGCGGTGTATCAGGGGTTCAAGCCGCTCAGCGCGGACGACGTCGCGGACGCGATCGCCTACATGGTGAACCTGCCGGAGCACGTGAACATTCCCGACCTCATCATCGTGCCGACGGCCCAGCGCAACGTATACGTCGTGGATCGGGAGCAGTGAGGGCGCGGGCCCTGATGGCACTCGCCGTGGTCTCCGGCTGTGGCAACGGCAACGGTCCCCCGCCGCCCCAGGCGTCGCGTCTCCACGTGCTGCACACGATTCGCGGTGGACCATCGCTCACCGTGTTCGTAGATGGAGCGAAAGGGAGCACGCTCGCGTTCGGCGACTTGAGCCGACCGGTCTTCCTGTCGCCGGGGCAGCACGACCTGGTCCTCGTGCCGCCCCCGCCAGACACGACCCACAGTTTGATCGTGCTCTTCAACGCGGCGGAAGGCGTGGACTACAGCGTGTTCGCGATCGATTCCACGTCTGGCGCGACGCATACCATCGAGCCCGTATTCGTGCTCGATACCGGCGCTGTGCCGCCGACAGGACATGGCAGGCTAAGGATCGCCGGTTTTGCTCCTGGGGCGCCGCCAATTGACGTTTATCGCACGCAGCCGGACAGCACGGGGCTGCTCGTGAGCGCGCGGCCGCTCAATTTCCGGGCAGTGACGCGTTATTTCGACGGCGCGCCAGGCGCCTGGAGCGTGGTGATCTCGCATGCCGGCATGACTGACACGCTGCTGGCGACCGGGTCGATCCCGATGGCAGACGGGCAGGCGCGCACTATCGTGGTGATCGATTCGACGCCGGGACAGGTCACCTGGCGGCTGGTGCCGGACCGGAACTAGCGGCCCGCGCGGCCGCCGCGAATTGCCGCACGATCTCTCCCGCGGGTTCGATGCTCGTGATGCCGCTGACGCTCTTCCCCGCCTGCCAGTAGTCTCGCGACGACGGTCCCGCGAAATGGCTGCGCTTCAGCCGCCACGCCGAGTTGAGCGCGTACAGCGTGCGCATGAAATGCTTGGTCCGGCGGTGCCGCAACAGCCAGCGCGCAACGGGGCCGGCCTTCGTGCCCACGCGCTCCACGTAGGGGGTGCGGATCACGGCGAGCGGCACGCCCGTGACGCGCTCGGTGAGCACGATGTCGTCTTCCTCGGCCTCGACGATCGCGCGCTTGTAGTCGGGATGGGCCGTGCACTCGGTGGTGGCGATGAAGCGGGTGCCGAGCTGCGCGCCCGCGTAGCCCATCCGGAGCGCCGCGACGAACCCGGCGGCGTCGCCGATCCCGCCGGCGCACACCAGGGGAACGCCCAGGTCGCCGAGCTCACTCATCAGCTGTTCGGCGCTTTTCGGTCCCGCATGACCGCCGGCGCGGCTGTTCACCGCGATGAGGCCGCGCGCGCCCGAGTCGAGCCCCTTGAGCGCCCACTTCCGCTCGGTGACGTCGTGGTACACCACGCCGCCGACCTGAGCGACGCGATCGACCACCCAGCGCGGCTTGCCGAGCGACGTGACGAAGAACCGCACGCCCGCTTCGATTGCCGCGTCCACCCAGCGCTGCATGCGCTCGAGGTACAGCCGGGACGACTGCTCGATCAGGACGTTCATGCCGATCGGCTTTGTGGTGAGCCGACGGATGAGCTGGAGTCCCTCCCGCCAGTCATGCCCGTGCACGTACACCATCGACAGGGGTTGGGCGATCCCGATCCCGCCCGCCTCGGATACGGCGGCGACGAGCTCCGGGTTGGAGCAGGGGAACATGGCGCCACCGATGAGCGGCACCGCGATCCCGGCATCCCTGGTGAGTGCGGTCTCGAGACCGGTCACGGCGCGGGTGCCGGACCGATGCGCCAGCGAACCGTCGCCCGGGCCACCACTTCACCCGCGGCATTCGAGATCACGGACTCGAAGTCGTGCTCCGCCTCTCGACTGGAATCGGGGATGTCGCAGCGCGCTTCCGCCGTCAGCGTGCCACGGGCCTTTTTCAGGTAGGTAATGGAGAGTGTGGTGGGGATGCCGCGCGCGCTCGCGGGCAACCCGGTCGTCACCGCGAGGCCGCTCGTCACCTCGGCGAGATTGGCGAGCGCGACGGCGTGGACTGAGTTGAGGTGGTTCCGCACGGCGCGGCGGTCGGCCATGCGGACCCTGGCGTAGCCCGGGCGAAGCTCGAGGACGTACGGCCGCACCGAGCCGGTGTAGGGGACCAGCCGCCACAAGAGCCAGCTGAACAGCCGTTTGCCCCCGGGGAGCGGGGCCAGCCGCTCCCACCAGGCGCCCACCGTCACGGTGTGGCCGATCCTCCTTGGCCGAGCAGATAGCGTTCGGTGAAGAGAATCGTCGCATAGAACTGGAAGTCCTGGTTCCCCTTCTTGCGGAACCCGTGGCCCTCGTCCTTGGCCATCAGATACCACACTGGCACGCTGCGGCGCTTCAAGGCCGCCACCATCTGCTCGGCCTCGGTGCGTGGCACGCGAGGATCATTCATGCCCTGAACGATGAACAGGGGTTTCGTGACTTTGTCTACGTTGTTCAGCGGAGCGGTCCGCTCCATCCAGGCGCGCAGCGTCGAATCGCGCTCGTCGCCGTACTCCACGCGACGCAGGTCCTGGCGATAGCCGGACGTGTGCTCGAGGAACGTCGCGAGGTTCGACATGCCGACCACGTCCACGGAGCAGCAGATCGGGCCGTCATACTGGGTGGCGGTCACGAGCGTCATGTGGCCTCCGTAGCTGCCGCCCGTCACCAGCACATGATCGGCGTCGAGATCGGGCCGGGTGCGGATCCACTCGAGCAGGGCACCGATGTCTTTGTACGCGCCGTCGCGCAGCACGCCATTGTCGAGCTTGGTGAAGGTTTTGCCGTAGCCGGTCGAGCCGCGAATGTTGGGGAAGATGATCGCGACGCCGAGCTCGCTGACGTAGTAGTTGTTCCGGCCGAGGAAGCCGGGCCGGGACTGGCCCTCCGGTCCGCCGTGGATGTTGACGATCACCGGGCGACGTCCCGCGAAGCGGGCCGGCGGCTTATAGAGGAAGCCCGAGATGGCCCGCCCGTCGAAACTGGGCCAGTGCACCAGCTCGGCCTCGGCGAAGTCCGAGAGGTTGAGCCCTGCCGTCTCGCTCTCGGTCCAGCGGGTGACCGTGCCGCTCGCGAGGTCCAGCGAGTAAGCGTCGGCTGGGGCACGGGCAGAACTGCGCGTGAACCCCAGCTCGGCGCCGGTCTTCCGCCAGCGGACGTCCGAGATCAGGCCGGACGGGAGCTTGGGAAGTCGGCGCTCCGCGCCGGTGGCGGCGTTGATCACGTGCAGCACGCCGACGCCGTCCTCATCCGCGACGCAGGCAATCCACCGGCCGTCCGGGGACAGATCGAACTCGTCGACGTCCCAGGGAATTGCGGTCGTCAGAAACCGGTAGGCCTTGGTGGCCAGGTCGAGATAGGCGAGGCGTTGAAACTCGGAGCCCCGATCGGTCGACAGAAAGATTCCCTTACCGTCGCGACTGAACTTTGCTTCGCCGAACGCCACCGACTCGCTCCCCGGCTGCGGCGCGAGCAGGGTCTTCTGTCCGCTCGCGGCGTCCACCAGCCATAGGTAGCTCTCGTTGACGGACACGTACTGGGCGAGCAGGATCGTCCGGTCGTCCGGCGACCAATCGAGCGGCCCGTACCCACCGCCCTGGAGCTGCAGCACCATCCGGTCGCTGGCCGGGTCGCTCGGGTCCATCACCCACAGATCCAGGTCGCGCCCGTTGCGGCGGGTGGACATGTAGGCGTAGCGATCACCTTTGTGCGACCAGGCGCCACCCACGTTGCGCGCCTTCCCGTCGGTGAGCAGGGTGATTTCTCCGGTCGCTACGTCGTAGCGATACTTCTGGAAGAACTCCCCGCCTCCCACGTCCTTGGTGAATACGATGTAGCGGCCGTCGATGGGTTGGTACGACGCGCCGGACACGGGATCGGGGAAGAAGGTGAGCTGGGTGCGGTCGCCGCCGGGTGCGCGGACGCGGTGCAGCTGCGGTGCGTCGGCGAACCGCGTCCCGATGATCATCTCGCGCCGCGTCGGGTGCCAGTCCCAGAATCCGGCTGCGCGGAATTCGCTGTAGGGGCGCGCCGCCGCAGCGATGGCCGCCGGCACGGGCGGCAGCCCGTCCGCCACCAAGTTGTCGTTCGGCGCGACGACCCCGGACTGCGCGAGCGCTGCAATCGGGACGAGGAGGGCCGGGACAAGTACGAAGCGCGACAGCTTGAGCATACGGGGCTCCGAAGGCGGCGTAGGTCGACAAAAAGCTACGGCACCATCAGCAGGGTCGCGAGGTGTACGGCGGGGCCGTAGCTTTCGGCGGATTCACCAGCAGTGGGGGGACGGTGACGGCAGACAGGTATCCCGACAGCCACGTGTTCTACCGGAAGCTCGATCGCCCCTACCGGCGCATCGTGCGCGGGGAAGGGTGCTACCTGTACGACGATTCCGGCAAACCATACCTGGATGCCTGCGGCGGCGCCTTTGTCGCGAACCTGGGCCATTCGAATCCGGCGATCGCCGAGGCGCTGGCGCAACAGGCGCGGCGGTTCGGCTATTTGTCGGGCACGGCTTTCACTCATGAGCCGGTCGAGGCGCTGGCAGCCGAGCTCGCGAGCACGCTGCCGGGCGACCTCGACAAGCTGTACTTCCTTTCTTCCGGGTCGGAAGCGGTGGAGGCGGCGCTGAAGCTGGCGCGCCAGTACTGGGTGGAGCGCGGGCTCCCCCGGAAGCACGCGATCATCGCCCTCGCCCCCGCCTATCACGGCAACACGCTGCTCGCCCTGTCGGCATCGGCGCGGGAGCACTACCGCGCGTTCTACCGTGAGTGGCTGGTAGACGTCCATCGGATTGCGGCGCCGTATGCCTACCGCTGTCCGTGCGGGGGTCACGACACCGGGTGCCCGACGTGCAGCGGCGCCGCGCTCGAGGAGGCGATCGCGCGAGTCGGCGCCGACCAGGTCGGGGCGTTCATCGCGGAGCCCGTGGGCGGTTCGTCCACGGGAGCATCGACTCCGCGACCGGACTACTTCAAGCGGATTCGCGAGATCTGCGATCGCCACCAGGTGTTGTTCGTGGCGGACGAGATCCTCGTCGGCGCCGGGCGCACGGGCACGTGGTGGGCGATCGAACCGTACGGTGCGGCACCCGACATTCTCGTAATGGGCAAGGGCATCTCCGGCGGGTATGCCGCGCTTTCGGCCATAGCGGCGCCGGAGCGGATCATCGACGTGATCGCCAACGGCTCCGGGAGCTTCATGCACGCGCAGACGTACTCGCACCATCCGGTGGCGTGCGCCGCCGGGCTCGCGGCGGTACGCTACCTCAAGGAGCACAAGCTCGTGGAGCGGTGCGCCGAGATCGGGAGGGAGCTGCAGCGGCGGCTTGCGTCGCTCAGGCGTCTGCCGTACGTGGGCGACGTGCGGGGGCGTGGGCTCCTGGCCGGCGTCGAGTTCGTGGAAGACAAGGCCACGCGCGCGCCATTCCCTCGGGCGGCGAAGTTCGCGGAAACGTTCACCGAAGCGGCGCAGGTCGAAGGGCTCATCATCTGGCCCAACGTGGGCCAGGCGGACGGGACCAACGGCGATCTGGTGATGATCGCGCCACCGTTCATCATCACGGAACGCGGGATCGAGGAGCTGGTGGAGCGGTTCACGGCGGCGATGGAAAGGACAGTGAGGAGCGTCCATGACGGCCACCGCACCCCAGCAGTCTAAAGTCACTTACACCTCGGCCAACGTCGACTGGGAGCTGTTCCACCGCCAGTTCGACGATGCGCTCACGCGCGTCCGGGCGCAGCTCGGCCGGGACTACCCCCTGTACATCGGGCGGGACGCCGTGCCGTCGGGCGGCCCCCCGATCGTCGACGCCTCGCCGATCGACACCAGCGTCATGCTCGGCCGATTCGCCACGGCGACGCCGGAGCAGGTGGGGCGCGCCGTGGCCGCTGCGAAGGGAGCTCAGCGCGAGTGGGCGCACCGGCCGTGGCGCGAGCGCGTGGCGACCCTGCGCAAGGCGGCGAGCCTGATCCGCGAGCGCAAGTTCGAGCTCGCCGCGATCATGGCCCTCGAGGTCGGCAAGAGCCGACTCGAGTCCATGGGAGATGCCGAAGAGTCGGCCGACCTGATCGACTACTATTGCCAGGAGCTGGAGGACGCGAACGGGTTCGTGCGCCAGATGGCGAAGGTGACGGCGGTCGAGCGGAATACGGACGTGCTCCGCCCCTACGGCGTGTTCGCCTGCATCGCGCCTTTCAACTTTCCGCTCGCCCTGTCCACCGGCATGTCCGCCGCGGCCCTCGTCACGGGCAACGCGGTCGTGTATAAGCCCGCGGAGGACACGCCCTGGACGGGGCTCAAGCTGTACGAGGTGTACCGGGACGCGGGGCTTCCCGCCGGGACGTTCAACTACGTCCCGGGCACGGGCGAGGTCACGGGGGAGGCCCTGTGGCGCCACCCGGGCATCGACGGCGTCGTGTTCACGGGCTCGAAGGCCGTGGGCATGCACATCTACCAGGGCCTCTCCCGCCAATGGATCAAGCCGTGTCTGCTCGAGATGGGTGGGAAGAACGCGGCCATCGTCATGGACACGGCGGACCTGGAGGCGGCGGCGGAGGGCGTCACGCGCTCCGCGTTCGGGCTGCAGAATCAGAAGTGCAGCGCCACATCGCGCGTCTACGTGCATCAGCGGGTCGCGAGCGCGTTCATCGAGAAGCTCATCGAGGCGACGAAGGCCTTGCGGCTCGGCGACCCGACCGAGCGGGATGTGTATTTCGGCCCGGTGATCAACGCGGCCGCCGTCGAGCGCTTCACGCGTGCGGTGGCCCAGGCCCGGCAGGAAGGGACGGTCCTGCTGGGCGGTGAACGCCTGCAGGGCGGGCCGTTCGAGCGCGGGCATTTTGTCGCGCCCACGATCGCCCGGCTGCCGCTCAGGTCGGGACTCTTCTTCGATGAGCTGTTCGTGCCGATTCTCGCCGTGGGGGAGGTGGCGGGGCTCGAGCAGGCGATCGCGGAGGCCAACAAGGCGGAATACGGGCTCACGGCGGGCATCTTCTCGAAAAAGCCGGACGAGGTGGAGCGCTTCTTCGACGAGATCGAGGCCGGCGTATGCTACGTGAACAAGCGGACCGGAGCCACGACGGGCGCGTGGCCTGGAGCCCAGCCGTTCACCGGCTGGAAGGGCTCGGGATCGACGGGGAAGGGCGGGTGCGGGCCATACTACGTCGCGCAGTTCCTGCGGGAGCAAAGTCGAACCGTGATCGAGGAGTCGTGATGACGCGGGATTACCCCCGGATTGTGGTACCGCCGCCCGGCCCCAAGGCCACGGCGATCGTGGATCGGCAGAATCGCTGGTCGTCCACGTCCTATCCCAAGGAATACCCGCTGGCGATCGCGCGCGGCGAGCGCGCCATGGTCGAGGACGTGGACGGGAACCGCTATCTCGACTTCATGGCCGGGATCGCGGTCGCATCCACCGGCTACGGCCACCCCCGGGTGGTCCAGGCGATCCAGGAGGCGGCGGGCAAGTTTCTGCACATCTGCGGCAGCGACTTCTATTTCGAGAGCTTCGCGGCGCTGTGCGAGCGGCTGGCGCAGCTCGCCCCGGGCAAGAGCAAGAAGCGTGTGTTTCTCTCGAACTCGGGCACGGAAGCCGTGGACGGCGCCATCAAGCTGGCACGGCACTCCACGGGGCGTCCCGCCATCGTCGCGTTCACGGGGGCGTTCCACGGCCGGACCTACGGGGGGTTGAGCCTCACCGCCAGCAAGTCGATTCAACGCGCCGGTTTCGCGCCGTTCCTTCCCGAGGTGTATCACGTGCCGTACGGCAATCGCTACCACTGCGATTTCTGCCGCACGGAGCCCGCCTGCACCATGCGCTGCGTCTCGTCCATCGAGGACGACCTGTTCGCCAAGCGGCTCGACCCGAAGAGCGTGGCCGCGATTTTCGTGGAGCCGATCCAGGGTGAGGGCGGCTACGTCGTGCCGCCGCCCGGCTACCTGCAGGCGCTGCGGGAGCTGTGCGACCGGCACGGCATCCTGCTTGTGTGCGATGAGGTGCAGTGCGGCGTGGGCCGCACCGGCAAGATGTGGGCATGCGAGCACGAGGGCATCGAGCCCGACGTGCTGCTCGCGGCCAAGGGGCTGGGCAGCGGCATGCCGATCGGCGCGATCGTCGCGAAGGAGTCGATCATGAAGTGGCAGCCCGGCGCGCACGGCAGCACGTTCGGGGGGAACCCCGTGTGCTGCGCGGCGGCGCTCGCCACGCTCGACGTGGTGGAACGGGAGCTGCTGCCTAACGTGCCACGCCTGGGCGAACGGCTGCTCGCGGGCGCGAAGCGACTGCAGGACAAGTACGCGACTATCGGGGACGTGCGCGGGCGGGGACTGATGATCGGCATCGAGTTCGTCAAGGACCGCGCGACCCACGAGCCCGCACCCGAGGTCCCGCACGACCTGGTGGAGCGGGCGTTCCGGAAGGGCCTGCTGCTCCTGGGCGCGGGGAAGAGCGCGCTGCGGCTGGCGCCGCCGCTGGTTGTGGATGAGTACGACGTGGACACGGCGCTGCGTATCATCGACGAGTGCCTGCGGGAGATGACGGACTAGGTGTCATCCAAGGTCATGTCGATGCGGGACGCCGTTTCCCGCTTCGTCCAGGACGGCGACACGGTCGTCATCGAGGGCTTCACCCACCTCATCTGCTTCGCCGCCGGTCACGAGATCATCCGCCAGGGCCGCCGCGACCTCACCCTCGCGCGGCTCACGCCGGACCTGATCTACGACCAGATGATCGCCGCGGGCTGCGCCCGCAAGCTCGTGTTCTCCTGGGCCGGGAATCCGGGCGTCGGCTCGCTGCACGCGTTCCGGCGCGCGGTGGAGGGGAAGAGCGCCGCGGGAGGGGGGCTCGAGATCGAGGAATACTCCCACTTCGGGATGGTGGCGCGGTTTTCCGCCGGAGCGGCGCGGCTGCCCTTCTGGCCGCTGCGAAACTACATGGGGACCGACCTGCCGGCGGCCAATCGCCGCATTCGCTCGGTGGCGTGTCCGTACACGGGCGAAGCCCTCGCCACGGTGCCGGCGCTCAATCCCGGCGTGACGATCGTGCACGCGCAGCGCGCCGACGCGGCGGGCAACACCCAGATGTGGGGCCTCGTCGGCGTGCAGAAAGAAGCAGCGTTCGCCTCGGAGCGTGTGATCGTGGTGGTGGAGGAGCTGGTCGAGGAAGCCGTCATCCGTTCCGATCCCAACCGCACCGTCATTCCGGGCATGATCGTAAGCGCGGTGGTGGTCGAGCCGTGGGGCGCACACCCCTCCTACGCACAGGGCTATTACGACCGCGACAACGATTTCTACGTCGCGTGGGAGAGCATCTCGCGCGATCCCGACCAGCTCGCGCGCTACCTCGACGAGTTCGTGCACGCCGTCCCCGACCGGGCCGGCTACATGGCGAAACAGCCTCAATTGGCCGCACGGCTCAAAGCGAAAGAGCGATTCTCGCGCGGAGTCAACTACGGTTTCTAGCCCGGCGTACACCCCCGACGAAATGATGGCGGCCGTTGCGGCGCGCGAGCTGTCCGACGGCGAGGTGGTGTTCGTCGGGATCGGGCTGCCGAACCTCGCCTGCAACCTGGCGCGCGCGACGCACGCGCCCAACCTCGTCCTGATCTACGAATCGGGTGCGGTCGGGGCGGTGCCGGCGCGCCTGCCCGTGTCGATCGGCGACCCCGCGCTCGTCACCGGATCGCTCATGGTATGCGGCATGGCGGACGTGTTTCAGCTGTTCCTGCAGAACGGGCGGATCGAGGTCGGCTTTCTGGGCGGCGCGCAGGTGGATCGGTACGGCAACATTAATACGACGGTGATCGGGTCGTACGAGCGCCCCGCCGTGCGGCTCCCGGGGTCGGGCGGCGCCGCCGAGATCGCGGTGCACGCGCGGCGTACCCTGATCGTCGCCAAGCTCAACCCGCGAGCCTTCCCCGAGCGGGTGGACTTCGTCACCAGCCCGGGACAACGCTGTGCCGGCCGCGCCCGACGCGAGCTGGGTATGCCGGGCGCGGGGCCGGTAAAGGTCATCACCGACAAGGGCATTCTCGAAGCGGACGAGACCTCCGGCGAAATGGTGCTGGCCGCGCTCTATCCCGGCGTCACGGCGGACGACGTCCAACGTGGTGTGGGGTGGCCGCTCGCCCGCCGGGCGCAGCTCTCGGCCGTCGCGCCCCCGAGCGCGACGGAGCTGCGGCTCCTGCGGGACGTGCTCGACCCGAAGGGATTGTTTCTCAAGTCATGACGGCGAGCATGCCGCGCGCGCTCGGCCTCGTCGCGATTTGGTCGGCGGCCGCCGTGCCGGCCGTGGCTCAACGCGAGCCGGTCCTGAAGCAGGTCGGCGTGCCGCATGCCTACTACTGGCGCGAGATGTACGTCCCGCAGGTCACGAGCGGCCCGAGCGCCGTCACGTGGTCGCCCGACGGGACGGAGCTGATCTACTCGATGCAAGGATCGCTCTGGCGCCAGCGAATCGGCTCCCGCGTGGCGCGGCAGCTCGCTACGGGCGATGGATACGACTACCAGCCCGACTGGTCACCTGATGGCCGCCTCGTGGTGTTTGCCCGGTATGCGCACGACGCCATCGAGCTGCAGCTGCTCGACCTCGCCTCGGGAAGCGTGCGTCCTGTTACCGCCAACGGCGCAGTCAACGTCGAGCCGCGCTGGTCGCCTGACGGCAGGCGCATCGCGTTCGTCTCGTCGGCCTACAACCGGCGCTGGCACATCTTCACGCTCGAGGTGGACGCGGGAGCGGCGGTGGAGGGGACGGTTACGCGGCTCACGGAGGACAACGACAGCCGGTTGCCGCGCTACTACTACAGCGTGTGGGATCACTACCTCTCGCCCACGTGGTCTCCGGACGGACGCGAGCTGATCATCGTTGCGAACCGCGGGCACATCCACGGGACCGGCGGCTTCTGGCGCATGACCGCCACCCCCGGCGCCCCGATGCGGGAGCTCAGGTACGAAGAGACCACTTGGAAGGCGCGACCCGACTGGTCGCCCGACGGAAAGCGCGTGGTCTACAGCTCCTACCTGGGACGCCAGTGGCAGCAGCTGTGGCTCATGACCAGCGAAGGCGGCGATGTCTTTCCGCTGACCTATGGAGAGTTCGACGCGACCGCGCCGCGCTGGTCGCGAGACGCCAAGCACATCGCCTACATCTCAAACGAAGGTGGGAACACCGCCTTGTGGGTGATCGACCTGCCGGGCGCCCAGCGGCGTCAGATCGTCGCCTCGGAGCGGCGCTACCGGGAGCCCGTCGGCCGGCTTCGGATCGTGGTGGTGGACGCCGCGGGGCGCCCGCTCGCGGCGCGGCTCGCGGTGGCCAGCGCTGACGGGCGGGCCTATGCGCCGGACGACGCGTGGCGCCACGCCGACGAGGCGTTCGATCGGGCCGAGCGCGCGTTCGAATACGGCTACTTCCACGCGGCCGGTACGGCCGAGCTGACGGTTCCGGCGGGAGCCCTGCGTGTGGCAGCGTGGCACGGACCGGAATACCGCGTGGCGCGCGCGGCTGTGGCCATCCGGGCGGGACGGACGCTGACCCAGCGCCTGGTGCTCGAGCGGCTGGCGAACCTGCCGGCTCGCGGCTGGTGGAGTGGCGACCTGCACGTGCACATGAATTACGGGGGCGCGTATCGCAACACGCCGAGTCATCTTGCGTTTCAGGCACGGGCCGAGGACCTGCACGTGGTCGAGAATCTGATCGTGAACAAAGAGCAGCGAATCCCGGATATCGCATACTTCCGCGTCGATCCCGATCCGGCATCGAGCCCTGGGTTCCTGCTCCTGCACGATCAGGAGTATCACACCAGCTACTGGGGGCACACGGGATTGCTGGGCCTTTCAGACCACTATGTGCTGCCCGAGTACGTCGGCTATCCCAACACGGCGGCCGCGAGTCTCTACCCGATGAACGCCGACGTGGCGGACCTGGCGCACGCGCAGGGCGCGCTGTTCGGATACGTGCACCCGTTCGACAGCAAGCCGGACCCGACCGATACGACGGAACGGCTCACCTACGAGCTCCCGCTGGACGCGGCGCTCGGTAAGCTCGATTACATGGAGGTGATGGGGTACTCAGACCACCTCATCACGTCCGGCATCTGGTACCGCCTGCTCAACTGCGGGTTCCGCATACCTGCGGGGGCCGGCACCGATGCGTTTCCGAACTTCGCGTCGCTGCGCGGGCCCCCGGGGTTGGTGCGCGTGTTCGTGCGCAGCGGGCCGGCGCTCGACCGCCGGAGCTTCCTGGCGGGCCTCAGAGCGGGCCGCACGTTCGTGACCAATGCCCCCCTGCTCGAGTTCACGCTAGGTGGACGCGAAATCGGCGATGAGATCCGTTTGCCCAGAGCCGGGCGGCTCACGGCTCGCGTCAACCTGCGATCGAGCGTCCCGATCGATCACCTCGAAATCATCGGCAACGGCAGCGTTGTCGCCACGATCCCGCTCAAGGGCGACCGCATGAGCGCAACCGAAACGGTCTCAATCCCCATCGCGAAGAGCGGTTGGTACGTGCTGCGGGCCTGGAGCGATCGGCCGGCGCTGCCGGTGCTCGATCTATACCCGTTCGGCTCGACCAGCCCGATTTACGTGCGGGTGGGCCGTGAGCCAGTGCGCTCGCCGGACGATGCCGCCTTTTTCGTGCGCTGGATCGACCGGCTGGACCAGGCGGTGCGGGCCCACGAGGCGTGGAACACGGCGGAGGAGCGAGAGCATGTATTGGGGCTGCTCGCACGGGCGCGGGCGGTGTACGCGGAGCATGAGGGCGCCCGCTAGGGCCGCACGAGCTCGATGTCACGCCTCACCGTGGCGGACGCACG